>OGLC01001260.1_pt1 | contig 12916 bp, 14 predicted proteins | sample 1572751 | NCBI WGS metagenome assembly OGLC01 (sample SAMEA2581897, study PRJEB24529) | metagenome | biome: Human gut stool | place: China | collected 2011
AATAAAAACATCGGAGCCAAAAGGCTCCAAAAAATAAAGACCTTGTAATTGAGCTGTTTGTGGCAGCCTTTATTGCGGGTATCGGAAAACCAAAATGGGCAGAAGTGGTGATAATCACTCCCCTTATTGCCCGCATTCAGAAAATCTTACATCAGCAGAAGTTGAAAATACGAAAAGTGACACCAAATAGTGTCATAAGCCTGAATTATTCAACAGAGGTATCGCTTAATGTCTGAAAACAAGAAAGAGACGCTCGGTTTCCAAACCGAGGTGAAACAGATGCTCCATCTGATGGTGCATTCTCTTTATTCCAACCGCGAGATTTTCTTGCGTGAATTGGTGTCCAACGCTTCGGACGCCATCGACAAGCTGCGTTTTGCCGCAATCGACAATCCTTCCTTGCTTGCCGACGATCCGCATCCTTCGATCCGAGTCGGTGTAGATGAACAGAAGCAGGAAATCACGGTCAGCGACGATGGTATCGGCATGACGCGTGCAGAAGTGATTGAACACTTAGGTACGATCGCCAAGAGCGGTACAAGAGAATTTTTTGCTCGCTTATCCGGAGATCAGAAGAAAGACTCTCAGCTTATCGGACAGTTTGGTGTCGGTTTTTATTCTTCCTTTATCATCGCCGACAAAGTAACCGTTATTACCCGTAAAGCCGGTGATCCGGCCGATGCCGCTACAAAGTGGGAAAGCAACGGCGAAGGCGAATTTACGGTTGAAAATACAACCCGCGATCATTTTGGTACGGACGTCATTCTCTCTGTTAAGAGCGAGGACCGCGATCTGGTGAGCAAGTATCGTCTGCGCACGATCCTTCAGCGCTATTCCGACCATATCTCCACGCCGATTTTAATGGGCAAGGATGAATACAAGGACGATAAAGTTATTGACACCGGAGAATGGGAAGCCATCAACACCGGTGCAGCTCTTTGGGCACGTCCGAAGAATGAAATTACTGAAGACCAGTACAAAGAGTTCTATCACCACGTTTCTCACGACTCTACCGATCCGCTTTGCTGGACGCACAACAAGGTTGAAGGCAAGAACGAATACATCCAGCTTCTGTATGTTCCGTCTGCCGCTCCGTTTGACCTTTGGGACAGAGAAAACGTACATGGCGTGAAGCTGTACGTGAAACGTGTCTTCATTATGGATGACACGAACCAGCTGCTTCCGCACTATCTGCGCTTCATTAAGGGTGTGATCGATTCCGAAGATCTTCCGCTCAACGTCAGCCGTGAAATTCTTCAGCAGACCCGCGACCTTCGTATCATTCGCGACGGTACGACAAAGCGTGTTCTTTCCATGCTGGAAGACCTTGCCGCCAACAGAGCTTCCGATTACGACAAGTTCTGGGCGCTGTTCGGCAATGTGCTGAAAGAAGGCCTGGGCGAAGATCCGACCAATAAAGAGCGTATTGCCAAACTTCTGAGATTTGTTTCCACGGGAAGCGAAGGCAAGGCCGATGTCACCCTTGAAGGTTATATCAGCCGTATGAAGACCGGTCAGGACACCGTTTACTATGTGATCGGTGATACACCTGAAGCAGCCGCCAAGAGCCCGCTGCTCGAACTCTTCAAGAAGAAGGATATCGAAGTACTGCTCCTCAGCGGCCCGATCGATCGCTGGATGATGCAGTTCTTGACTGAATTCCAGGGCAAGAAGCTTGTCAATATCGCAAAGGGCGACCTTGATCTCGGCGACTTGGCAGACAAGGAAGAAAAGGAAGAGAAAGAAAAAGTTCAAGCTGAGTACAAACCGCTCGTCGACGAATTCAAAGCCGCTTTGGGCGACAGCGTCGAAGATGTTCGTATGACTTTGCGTCTGACCGATTCTCCTTCCTGCATCGTGACGGACCCGAACGGCTTGGATCCTGCTTTTGTCCGCATGATGAAAGCAGCTGGTCAAGACGTTCCCGAACCGAAACCTATTCTTGAACTGAACCCGAACAATCCTCTGGTTTCTAGACTGAAAGAACAGGGTGCCTTCTCTCCGGAATGGGCTAAGCTCTTCCTTGAACAGGCTCAGCTGATGGAAGGCGAACAGCTCAAAGACCCGGCCGGATTCATCAATCGTATGAATACGATGCTGATGGATACGATCGGTAAGAGGGCTTTGAACTAATCTCGTTTAAAAACGGAAACAATAAGCGCAGCTCCAATTCGTTGGGACTGCGCTTAATTTTTTGTTTTCGGCGTTAGACTCACACAAATTCAAAAGGTTACAAGGGCAGGAAATGGCTAAAACTAAGAGAACACCGGTGGACTTCTCCGAGCTCGGAGGCTTCCGCTATCTTCACTTCGGATCCGAATGGATTCAGGGCGGCATGAGAATTAATCGTCCCTACAGCTTGGCGCTTGAATACCAGCAGTACATGCTGGCGCTTCTTTTCTTCCGACCGGAACCTAAAAATATTCTCCAGCTCGGGCTCGGCGCCGGCGGACTTGCGAAATACACTTGGAAGTATTTTCCCGAAGCGCACACGAAAGTGGTCGAGATTTCCGAAGATGTCTATATGGCTTCGAGGATGTGGTTCAAGATGCCTGACGATGATGATCATTTGGAAGTCGTTTTTGAAGACTGCAAGAAATATCTAGCCCGAGCTGCAAATACAGCCGATTGGCTTTTAGTCGATATTTATGATGCGGAAGCCTGGGGTCCGGTCTATGACGATGTTCCGTTCTATCGACTTTGCAAAAAGGCGTTGACGGACGGAGGCATCTCTTCTTATAACGTGTTCGGCGGGGAAGATTTCACCAAGAGTCTCGATAACATCTCGAAAGCATTTGACGGACAAGTGCTCGTCACGCCGGATGTAGCAGAAGGCAACAGAATTATTCTTGCCAAGAAGGGACCGAAGGAAACTTATTCCGTCGAGCTGCTTGATCAGAGAGCTTCTGAGCTTCAGGCTTCAAGACACCTTCCAGCTAAGAAAATTTGGAAAAAGCTGAAACAGGAAAACAACCTTAAAGGCGAGTTCGAGTTTTAGTCTTCAATAGGAAGCAGACGTTTCTTGGACTTCTTCGGTTCGGGAGGCTCAAGATTCTTTTCTTTGTATTCGCAGTACTGCTCAATCGGGCACTTCCAGCATTCGGGCTTTCTGGCTTTGCAAATATAGCGGCCGAGCAGAATGAACCAGTGATGAGCATCTGCACGATAGGGGAGCGGAGTGTACCGCTCCATTTTTTTCTGGACGATTTCAGGCGTTTTGCCCTTTGCATAGCCGGTGCGGTTAGCGACACGGAATACATGAGTGTCCACGGCAATGGTCGGCTTTTCGAACGCAACGTTCATGACGACGCTGGCGGTTTTTTGGCCGACGCCGGGAAGCTTGATCAGGGAATCAAAGTCCGTAGGCACCTGACCGTTGTGATGCTCGATCAAGTCCTCACAGAGTTTCATCACGTTCTTCGTCTTGCTTCGGTAAAGCCCGATGTGCTTGATGATGTCCGTGAATTTTTCCGGGCCTAAATCCAAAACGGCCTGGGGCGTATTGGCCAGCGGGAAAAGCACTCGAGTGGCTTCATTGACGCTTTTATCCGTTGCCTGTGCAGAAAGCACGACGGCAATCAGCAGTTCAAAGTTCGAATGGTATTCGAGCTCGGTCTTCGGCGTGGGATTGTCCGCTTGAAGGGCCTTAAGAATTTCGAGGCGTTTTTCCTGATTCATTTAAGATTTTCCGGCGAATAAGATTTGCCACGAAGTCGCGCTTGTCACTCGTCAAGCTCTTGGCATTGAGGAGATTTTCTTCCTCTTGACGAATCTTGGCGCGCCTTTGATTTCGTTTCAGGTAATTTTCCTTAGATTGACGCGCAAGCTCATCCGTCCACTCTCGGTCAATGCGAACCATGGAAATGCAGTCGACAGGGCAAGCGAGCTGACATAAACAGCAGCCGTTGCATCGTTCGGCGTCAACACAATGCATATGTTTCGGGGAGCCGATGATGGCGTCCGTCGGACAGGCGTCCGAGCAAAGTCGGCAGCCGATGCACTTGTTCGGATCGATTTCCGCGATCTCAGGCGGAACATGCACACCGCACTCTTCATTGAGGGAAAGTTCTTCTCGACCTAAAAGGGCGGACAGGCGGGAAATTACCTGAGGGCCTCCCGCCGGGCAGCGATTATGCTGTTCTCCGTTAGCAATGGCCTTTGCATAGTCAGCGCAGTCGTGATAACCGCACTGCCTGCACTGAGTCTGCGGGAGGATTTCTTCAATCTTAGAAATTTCGATCATCACTGCCAAAGGTTTTCTGCGATTAGGTTGCCGGGTTCGCCGCGTCTCGGTGCTTGGAAACCCATAGGTTTAAGCAAAGCGCGGACTTCCTTGATCATGGCAGGGTTGCCGCAAAGAAGCACGCTGGAAAGAGAACTATCGAACTTAACGCCTGCGGTTTCAGCCAAATCACCGGAGCTGATCAAATCCGGAATTCTTCTGGATAAGAACTGTGTTGCTTCTCGTGTGACGATGGGAATATAAACCAGGTTTCTTCCGCTTCCGCCGCCGAGTGAAGAGTCATCCTTGATTTTCTGAATCAGCTGGGTGTAGGTCAGATCTTCAGCCAAACGCACGGAATGGACAAGAACGATCGTAGGCCATTTTTCCCAAACGGATTCTTGGCGAAGAATGCTGAGGAACGGCGCTAAGCCGGTTCCGGTGCTGAGACACCAAAGATTTTGAGAAGCAGGAAGTCTTTCCGGCAGCAGCCCCAAAGTTCGGTTTCCAGCCAAAGTTCAGAGCCCGCTTCCAAGGCGCACAGGCGAGGGGAGACAAGGCCCTGCGGGACTTCGACGATGAAGAATTCAAGGAACGGGTCAGAGGGGACGGAAGCTATGGAGTAGCCTCTGGCGGCGTATTCCGTTTTTCCGTTCTCTTCAATATCCAGTCCCAAACGGACAAACTGTCCGGGCGTGAAGGTAAAGCCTTCCGGTTTGGTCACTCTTATAGAGACCAAACCTTTTCTCCAAACCTGTTTTTGAAGCAGGCGGACTTTGGTGCGATTTTCGGACACGCTTAGAGTTCCTTCTTCAGGTACTGACGCTTATCGAGGACGTCACGCCATTTTTCGGCTTCGTCCGTGTGCGGTTTCATTCTGGTGATGGACGGCCAAACGCGAGCCAGTTCTGCATTTAATGCGATGAATTCCTGCTGATCTTCAGGAACATCTTCTTCAGCCATAATGGCGTTGGTCGGGCATTCAGGAATGCAGACAGCGCAGTCGATGCATTCATCCGGATCGATCACGAGGAAATTGGGACCTTCACGGAAGCAGTCGACCGGGCAAACGTCAACACAGTCGGTGTATTTGCAGAGGATGCAGGGTTCGGTCACTACATGTGCCATTGGAAAACTCCGTTTTCTTAATTTGTTACTAAAACTCTGTATTTTAGTTGATTCAAACTCATAGAGAGCTCATGCGGGAGCCGAAACAAGCTAAGAATCTGAAACGTTTTGTTGAGAGCCTTGCGAAGGAGGAACGTCCGATTGAAAAACTCCTCCTGCCTTTCGGTTCGCGTCAACTCGAGACTATAGAATAGCTATCGTAGTTGCCAAGGAGCATGCAGTGATTATTGATTCTTTATTAGACACCGACTTATATAAATTTACGATGATGCAGTGTGTCCTGCATCAGTTCCCGGCCGCTCAGGCGGAATATAAATTCAAGTGTCGAAATCCCGGAACCGACCTTCAGGCCGTGATCGGTCCGATCAATGAAGAGATTGATCACTTGTGCGCGTTGCATTTCCGCAAAGACGAGCTGGACTATTTGCGCAGCCTGCGCTTTATGAAGAGCGACTTCATCGACTTTTTGGAACTCTTCCATCTCAAGCGCTCCTGTATCCAGGTCAAGAAGGCGGAAGGCAGCGATACCGATATTGAGATTCGCATTCGAGGTCCTTGGCTGCACACCATCATGTTTGAGATTCCGGTTCTTGCCATCGTCAACGAGTGCTACTACCGCAAGTTCTATCCTAATCAGGATTTGACGGAAGGGCGTCGACGTCTGAAAGCAAAAATGGAGTCCATCAAAGATATTCAGGATATCGGTATTTCTGAGTACGGCACCCGCAGACGTTTCTCTAAAGCCTGGCAGGAAGAGGTTATTAAGACCATGCAGACGACCATGGGCAAACAGTTCACGGGCACCAGCAATGTTTACTACGCGATGCAGCTGGGCCTCACGCCTCTGGGAACCATGGCCCATGAATATCTCCAGGCATGTCAGGCGTTAGGCCCCCGTCTTAGAGATTCTCAAAAATACGCCTTCGAAATGTGGGCAAAAGAGTATCGCGGCGACTTAGGAATTGCGTTGTCGGATGTGTACGGCATGAAACCGTTCCTGCTGGATTTCGATATGTACTTCTGCAAACTCTTTGACGGAGCACGCCATGACTCCGGCGATCCGTTTGAATGGGGCGAACACCTTATCGAGCATTATCGGAAGAACCGCTGTGATCCGAAGACAAAGACGCTGATTTTCTCGGACATGCTCGACTTCCCGAAAGTGATTAGTTTGTATAACGCTTTCCACGGAAGAATCAGACTCGGCTTCGGCATCGGCACAAACCTTGTCAACGATTTGGGAATTCCTGCACTGCAGAATGTCATCAAACTAATTCGCTGCAATGATCAGCCCGTGGCAAAACTCTCCGATGATCCGATAAAGAGTATGTGCGAGGACGAATCGTATTTACGCTATCTGAAAAGTGTTTTTAATATATGATAAATCTTATCGTAATATGAAAGTTACAAACTTAACCCAGTGAATTTGTTAAACTTTTACCTTTTCTTTTGGCAGTTATTCAAATTTTGACTGTTTGAAGGAGCAGAATTTATTTCTGTTGTTATTAAAGACAAACGGACTTTAAATTCTGCTTTGGTTTTGTTTTGCGGTACATCGAATCATTTGATGGTTTCGGTTCCGGCATTTTTGTTCTGCCGGCCGCGAACGTAGAAAAGGTAAATGATGAACAAGAAAACAACATTCCTCGGAGCAGTGGCGGCGTTATCCGGCTTGCTTCCGATTTCTGCCCATGCGGCGCTTCCCGGTGCCGAACTGAGCTTGTGTTGGGCGATTCCTTTCGCCGGTATTTTGCTCAGTATTGCTCTGGGACCTCTGCTTTTTGCACATTTCTGGCACAAAAACTACGGCAAAGTCGCCTTGATGTGGGCAGTTTTGGCAGCCGTTCCGCTCTTTATGTTCTTCGGAACACAGACTTCTGTCGAAGCTCTTGCACACGCCCTGATCGGAGATTACGTTCCGTTCATTATTTTCGTCGGCTCTCTTTATATTGTGGCCGGCGGTATTCATCTCAGAGGCTCTTTTGTCGGCAAGCCTTGGCTTAATACTACTTTTCTTTTAAGCGGCGCTATCTTGGCCAACCTTATGGGTACCACGGGCGCCGCTATGCTTTTGATTCGTCCTCTGCTGAACGCGAACAGAAGACGTCACTATCAGATGCATACCTACATTTTCTTCATCTTCATTGTCGCTAATATCGCGGGTTCTTTGACTCCGCTCGGCGACCCACCCTTATTCTTGGGCTTCCTGCGCGGCGTGACCTTCTTCTGGACGGCAGGTCATCTTTGGGAAGTGACCGGTCTTGCCGTGGGACTCCTTCTGATCATTTACTTCCTTCTTGATACTTGGCTGTACAAGAAAGAACTTAAAGACAACGAAGAACTCAAGAAGCCCGTCGCCTACGTTCCGTTCGGTTTCGAAGGCTCCGTTAATTTCGTTCTTCTTGCCTGTATCGTGGGTGCCGTGCTCATGTCCGGTTTCTGGAAGACAGGCGTCGAATATCACTTCCTCGGTCTGCACATTGCACTTGAATCCCTTATTCGCGACGCTATCTTTGCGACAGCAGCAATTCTTTCTCTTATTCTCACGAAGAAAGAGTACCGCGAGGTCAACCAGTTCTCTTGGGAACCGATTCTGGAAGTCGGCAAATTGTTCTTCGGTATTTTCGTAACGATCGTTCCGGTTCTGGAAATGCTGCGCGCAGGTTCCTCCGGTGCTTTTGCTCCGGTGGTTGCTTTGGTGACCGGTTCCGACGGACAGCCTGTCAACGCCGCTTATTTCTGGCTGACCGGTATGCTCTCCAGCTTCCTGGATAACGCTCCGACATACCTGGCTTTCTTCAACTTGGCCGGCGGCGATCCTGCCTACCTCATGACGACAGGCGCACATACCCTGATGGCGATTTCTATGGGTGCCGTCTTTATGGGTGCGATGACCTACATCGGCAATGCACCGAACTTCATGGTGGTCAGTATCGTTCAGAACCGCGGCGTCAAAATGCCTTCCTTCTTCGGCTTCATGGCCTGGTCGTACGGTATTTTGGTTCCGATCTTCCTGGTTCTTACGTGGCTCTTCTTAATGTAAGCCGCTTAGGATAGATATCCTTCCAGCCGCTCCTTTCATTCGTGATCGGAGCGGTTTGTTTTTGCTGGAAGGAAAGCCTCGGAAAAGAAGAGGCTAACCGCACAACTTAGGATGCAAAGCGTCAGATTCTGTGTTGAGAAAGATACAATGATCGTATTTACGATCAATAGAAACGAACCACACGCAATATATGTCTCACACTCATTACTATCAAGAAGACACCGATGAGGGGCTGAAGATCGCTGCGCTTTTAAATCAGCTGATTGAATCCCCTGGGGCCCTGTCTAAAAAGGAATGGGATTATCTGAATACCTTGCCTATCGGCACGCTGATGCGCGAAGCCGGCATCAGTCGTAAAGAGGCGGTTCATGTTTTTAACCAAATTGATCGGATTGAAGCAGATGTGAGCAGGATCGGGCGGTTTGAACATCTGACGGATGCCTTCATGATGTGGCTCGTCGGAGGAAGCTTCGTACTGGCCGGTGTGCTTCTGGCCTTAATTTCTATTCCTGAAAGTGTGTGGGGAAGAATCACGATTCCGGTTAGTATCGGTATCGGCCTTATCTTTATTTTTGTCCCGTTCATAGCCCGGAAGCGAGCTCTGACTTACGACAAGGACTGTTTCAGACATGCCATTGTTGAAATCTTAGGTAAGGGTTTAATGAAACGCTCGGTTTTAACCACGGACGCGCTGATTCGAGAAATTCAGCCCCACGAGCCGAAGAAAGCTTTGTTGGAAGTTGTTGAGAAATTTGCCCAAACTCAGAATCGGAAGATCTCAAAATATGAAGAGATCTGCCTGATTAAGCAGCTTTTGGACGGTTACAACCTTAAAATTTCTGATCTGCCATTTGAAGTTATTGAGGAAATTGACGGCATTTGTCCGGCAAGAAATCCGGCATGAAAGAAGTAATTGAATCGACCAATTTAGAAAAGCAGCTGACACGCCATCATGAAGGCGACAGCGACTATACCCATCAAGGCACAGGCTCATCCAAAAAGGTATTGATCGCCTCGGTTTGTCTGACCTTGGGATACGCCGTGATCGAAGTCATCGGAGGTTTTCTTTCGAACTCTTTGGCGCTGCTCTCTGACGCCGGTCACATGGTGACGGACTCAGCCTCTCTTTTCTTTGCACTGCTGGCCAATGTTCTTGCAGGACGCCCCGCAAGCGGAAAATATTCTTTTGGCTTTGCCAAGCTGGAAGTGCTCGCAGCACTTTTGAATGCGCTTGCCATGTTTGCGGTGGTGCTTTGGATTGTTGTGGAAGCGGTAGAGCGTTTCAGCAGTCCGGAACCGGTCAACGGTTCTAGCGTCTTTTTGGTTGCCACGCTCGGGTTGCTGATCAATATCGCTGTTGCCTGGACGCTTTCCCGCGACCAGAAGAGCATCAACACGCGGGCAGCGCTCCTGCATGTCATGGGCGACTTGCTCGGATCTGTGGCCGCGATCACGGCTGGTATCGTGATTTACTTCGGCGGTCCGGTCATTGTTGACCCGATCCTTTCTATTTTTGTGAGTGCTTTAATTCTGCATTCCTCCTGGGGCGTTGTGAAAACTTCAGTACATCTTCTTTTGGACGGAGTTCCTGACAACATTCCTTATCAGGAAGTCGGTTCGACTCTGGAAGCAATTCCCGGTGTTTATGCCGTGCATGATCTCCACATTTGGGATATGACGGCAAACGAGGCGGCTCTTTCCTCTCATATTGTTTTAGAGCGGATGGATGAATGGCCTCAGGTTTTGGAGAAGGCGCGTGAGGTTTTGGAGAAAAAGTACGGCATCTCACACATTACGCTTCAGCCGGAACCGGTTGAGGAAATGAAAAAGCGTTTCATGTGCATCGGCGAATAGCAGAGAAGCGGACTTGTATCAAACCGTCAGGAGCGGCCTTTTAGAAGTTACAAATAGGCTCCCGACCGCTATAATTGATTGAATTTTGTAAAGCCACGCCTGCTCATTTGAAGCGCGTCTCTTTTTTTTTTCTGTTGAGAATAAGATGACGAAATATGTATTTGTTACCGGCGGTGTAGTTTCTTCCCTGGGGAAAGGTATTGCAGCAGCTTCCCTGGCCGCCATCCTTGAGTCTCGCGGGCTCAAGGTCACAATCATCAAGATGGACCCCTACATCAACGTCGACCCGGGCACAATGAGCCCGTTCCAGCACGGTGAAGTCTTCGTGACCGAAGACGGTGCTGAAACCGACTTGGACTTAGGTCACTATGAGCGCTTCATCACGCCGAAGATGCACAAGGCGAATAACTTTACGACCGGCCAGATCTATCGTAATGTTCTGCGCAAAGAACGCCGCGGCGAATACTTAGGTAAAACCGTTCAGGTCATTCCACACATCACCAACGAAATCCAGGACTTCATTGCCCGCGGTGCTCATGCTGCCGGCGATCCCGATATCGCATTGGTTGAAATCGGCGGTACGGTCGGTGATATCGAATCTCTGCCGTTCCTTGAAGCCGTTCGTCAGCTGTCGTTGAGAGCAGGCCGCAACAATACCTGCTTCATTCACCTGACACTCGTTCCTTATATCGCCAGCGCCGGCGAATTGAAGACAAAGCCGACTCAGCACTCCGTGGGCGAACTCCGTAAGATCGGTATCAGCCCCAACGTTCTGCTTTGCCGTGCCGACCGCAAGATTCCGGACGACGAAAGAGCCAAGATTTCTCTGTTTGCCAATGTTCCGATGGATGCCGTCATCTCCGTTTGGGACGTTGACACGATTTACAAAGTTCCGATGATGCTGCATGAGCAGGGCTTAGATGAAATCGTCTGCCGCTGCTTAGACCTGAATCCGAAACCTGCCGATCTTTCCGCTTGGGAAAAGGTCGTTGATCGTCTTGAACATCCGAAAGACACTGTCAAACTTGCCATGATCGGTAAGTATGACCTGAAGGATTCCTACAAGTCCTTGAATGAAGCTCTGATCCACGCTGGTATCCATACCGGTCATCATGTGGATGTCACCTTCATCGAAGCTGAAATTCTTGAAAAAGAAGGCACTGACTGCCTCAAGGGTATGGATGCTATTTTGGTTCCCGGCGGCTTCGGCAAACGCGGTACCGAAGGCAAGATCAAAGCCATCGAATACGCTCGTAAGAACGACATTCCTTACCTCGGCATTTGCCTGGGTATGCAGCTTGCCGTGATTGAATTTGCCCGTCATGTCTGCGGTCTCGGCGGCGCTAACTCCACTGAGCTGGATCCGGAAACACCGCATCCTGTTGTTGCTTTGATCACCGAGTGGAAAGACCACACTGGCGTTATCGAAAAACGCGATGAAGACAGCGATCTCGGCGGCACAATGCGTTTAGGCAAACAAGTTGTTCCTGTTAAACCCGGAACACTGGCTGCCGAAGTTTACGGTAAGGAAGTCGGCGAGCGTCATCGTCACCGTTATGAAGTGAACAACTCTTACTGTGACCAGTTCGAGAAGGCCGGTATGGTGATTTCTGCTAGAACACCCGGCGAAAATCTTCCCGAAATCATGGAACTCCCCGATCATTCCTTCTTCATCGGCGTTCAGTTCCATCCGGAATTTACTTCCTCTCCGCGTTTCGGTCATCCCCACTTCAATAAATTCATTGAAGCGGCTGCCAAGTATCACAAAGAACACGAAAAGGCTGAGTAATCGACATGCAGTTATGCGGTTTTGACGTCGGTCTGAACCGACCCTTTATTCTTCTCGCCGGTCGCTGCTTCATTGAGAGCGAACAGCTGACGCTCGATATCGCCGGCAAGATGAAGGAGATCACCGATAAGCTCGGGATCCCCTATGTTTTCAAGGCAAGCTACGACAAAGCGAATCGTTCCTCCGATACGAGCTTCCGCGGTCTGGGTATGACCAACGGTCTTCGTATTTTGGAAGAAGTCCGCCGTCAGATCGGCGTTCCGGTTGTCACCGATGTTCATACGGCCGATGAAGTTCCGGAAGTTGCCGCTGTGGTGGATCTTCTTCAGACGCCGGCTTTCCTTTGCCGTCAGACAGACTTTATTGCCGCCTGCGCAAAGAGCGGTAAGCCGGTCAATATCAAGAAAGGTCAGTTTTTGGCTCCTCAGGATATGAAGCAGGTTGTGCTCAAAGCTCGCCATGCTGCAGCAGCTGCCGGACTCTCTGAGGACCGCTTCATGGTTTGTGAGCGCGGCGCCTGTTTCGGCTACAACAACCTTGTATCCGATATGCGCAGCCTTGTGATCATGCGCGACTGCGATGCTCCGGTGATTTTTGACGCAACGCACTCCGTCCAGCTCCCCGGCGGTCAGGGCACAAGCTCCGGCGGCCGCAGAGAGTTCGTTCCGCCTCTGGCCCGTGCGGCGGTTGCTGTCGGTGTTTCCGGACTCTTCATGGAAACACATCCGAATCCCTGCTGCGCTAAGAGCGACGGACCGAACATGGTTCCGCTGGATAAGATGGAAGCACTGCTGACCAATTTGCAGGGCATTGACCGACTCGTGAAGTCCGGTGAATTTTTAGAAAACCAGTTACATTAACTTTTAAAGAGATAAACATG
>OGLC01001278.1_pt1 | contig 12661 bp, 15 predicted proteins | sample 1572751 | NCBI WGS metagenome assembly OGLC01 (sample SAMEA2581897, study PRJEB24529) | metagenome | biome: Human gut stool | place: China | collected 2011
CATGTACGGTTCTGAGGGGGGAAGAGAGCAGTAATGCTCTTGACCTACCCGATCGCCCGTCCGACCTGCAACAGCGTGACGGACGTGGTGTCAGGGCCGGCAACGAGATAGCGAAGCTGTACGCCGACAACCGGGTGGATGTCATCATCTATGCGGTGGAAAAATCGCTGGATTCGTACAAGTTCAACCTGCTGCACTGCAAGCAGACATTCATCTCGCAGCTGAAAAGCGGCGCGATGGGCGCACGTACCATCGACGAGGGGGCGATGGACGAAAAATCGGGCATGAACTTCTCGGAATACATGGCGTTGCTCTCCGGCAACACCGACCTGCTCGACAAGGCGAAACTGGAGAAGCGTATCGCCTCGCTCGAAGGGGAACGCAAGTCGTTCCACAAGGGCAGGCGCGATTCTGAGTTCAAGCTGGAAACCAAGGTCAAGGAGCTGGGCGGCAATACGGCGGCCATTGAAGCCATGACAGAGGACTGGAACAGGTTCCTTGCCGCTGCCCGGACAGACAAGGATGGCAACCGGCTGAATGCGGTCAGGGTGGACGGCGTGGACTCCACCGACGAGAAGGTTATCGGGAAGCGTTTGCAGGAGATAGCCAGGAACGCCACTACGGGCGGACTGTACAAACCGATTGGGGAACTGTACGGCTTCCCCGTCAAGGTGGTCAGCGAAAGGACGCTCAAAGAGGGACTGGAGTTTACAGACAACCGCTTCGTGGTGGAGGGAAACTACAAGTACACCTACAACAACGGGCATCTGGCGATGGCTGACCCGCTGGCCGCCGCGCGCAATTTCCTCAACGCATTGGAGCGCATCCCCTCCATCATCGACCAGTACAAGGCGAAGAACGAGGTGTTGGAGCGTGAGATACCGCAGTTGCAGGAGATAGCGGGCAAGGTGTGGAAGAAGGAGGACGAGCTGAAACAGCTGAAGTCCGAGCTTGCCGCCCTTGACCGCAAGATACAGCTGGAACTGGCTCCACCGACTCCGGAAAATACGGAAGAGAACCGTCAGGGCAACGAGAAGAAACAGACGGAACAGCAGCAGGAAACTCCGCACGGAAACTTTGTGCGCAGCCATCTGGTAATCGGAAGACCGGGACTGGCGGAACCGAAGGGCATGAAGCTGTAGTCAAAGTGAATTATATTATCATTTTATGTAACACAATAACTACTTCCGAAAACACGGAAGAGTTATATGTGTTACATTTTATTTGTTATCCAGCACTAATAAATAAAAGACATAGAATTTATGTTATAGCCGATTTACTTAAAAAAATCACAGAATAATCATTCTAAATGAAAACTTTATCATATATTTGTAATCAGAATATTAGTTAATCATGTATGAAATGCAATGGTACAAATGAATGTCGCTCATATCTGATAAATGGAACTTGCAGTAGCGACGCTTCGTCTTTTTGGGCGGAGTTCTTTTTCATGTGCCTAATTATTATTCCTTTCATTTTTACTGTCGTCCAGGAAAACATTTTATTTTCAGAAGAGTCAGATGTGATAAAAGTGCTCAATAATTTGGATATGTGGGGAATTTCGTTACTCTCTCTCTCTCTCTCATCGCATCGCGCGTTACGATATGAATTATCAGCTAATTATCAAAATGTTACGAATATTTTTTCAAACATATTTTCCAGTAGTCAACAAAAGGTGTTACAGAATATACATACCTCCTTCCGTCATATCTGTAAAAGCAGGATTGTCAGATACCTCCGGAGATACGTAACAAACCGTCATGTCATGACCGTGTATCGCCGGAGTTTTTTATTTCAAAGAAATATAAACAATTAAATATATACAACAATGGAAACAGAAAAGACAAAAGAAAAATTCAAGAGTGTTCACAGGACGTTTGTTTACACCCCCAAAAGCTCATTGACCAACCAGCTGTCGAGTCTTGCCTTTGGCATAGGAATGATTGTTGTGCCTTTGCTTATTCTTCCATCCGGCACCTTGTCCACCATTCTGATTGTCGGCGGAGCTTTACTGCTTATAATGACACTCTACAGCATACGCAAAGCCCGGGTGCTGGCGGCCCAGGGAGGCTCGATAACAATTGACAAAGGACGGGTAACCTATCCCAAAGTCAAAAAGGGACAAATCGTATATGATTCTTTTCTGATTTCCGATATCCGGACAATTGAAGATGATAGCGAAGAAAATCAGTGCAATGTCGATCTTCCTGACAGATACATCGTGTTTGAAACCAAATATTTTGCTTCTCAAGACGAGTTCGATGAATTCCGTTCCTTGTTGAACCAATAACCCCTTTATTAATAACCCAGAAACAATTTGAAATTATGAATGCAAAATCACGAAAAAATCTATTTGTCGCAATTGCTGTATCTCTGACGGCGGTATCATGTTCGTTAGGAGGCAAGGATTACGCGATGACTTCTGACGAAAGTATCACCAAGGTCAAGGAACTTGTAAAGGCCAATGTAGATACCGAAACGAACAAGGTATATCGCATAGAATGGACTGAGGATGAAGGAAACCGCAAGCTGGAAAACGTCCTGACGCAAATTGAAGTGGACTATCTTGGCAATGATGATTATGAATATGAACTGACCATCAATTACAGAGACGGTGAATTTGTTGCAGAGAAACCGGAAAAAGGCAGTGCTGTATATGACTCATATAAATATTCGACCGCCATTGATATTGACGGGCTGAAGGCTGAGGACATACGCGGCAATGTAGAAAAGGCTGGAGAATTGGTTGCAGCACAGGAAGATGGCGCCCAGTATGAGTTCCAGTCTGTCGGGAAGTATGTACTTTATATTTCTCCCGTACCCAAAAAGCATGAAGACAAGTGGGAGAAGTGGAGCGATGAGTACAAAAACGACTACCGTCAGCTTCAGCATAATTTTGATTTGAATTTTGTAAAGAAAGGCGAGCAATCGGAAGTCAAGGGACATCGCGTGTGGACAAATTACTATTCCATTTCATTCGAGACAAGCAAGAATGGTGAAATTGTAATAGAACAATAAGAACATATCGCGATTATGGTTCAATTTGCCGGTACCCCCAACAATATCCCCAAGGCAGAAGAGGAAAAGCTGTTTGCTGCGGGTGTCTCGTTTTTATGCAACAAGGCTTTCCCGGCCGCCTATGCCTGCTTTGCCAGAATTACACACAAGGATTTCTGTCTATTATACAACAAAGCATTGTGTTGTTTCATGGTGGGATGGTATGATGAGTGTCATAAGCTGCTTTGTGAAGCTGAACATTTTGTATCCAGCAGCCCATTATCAGGTCCAGAGCGGTTTCCGGAAGCTTTTCTCCGTTACTTCCATGAGGAAGACGGACCTTTCTATCCGATGCCTCAAGGTACCCCACCTTCACTTGCATACACGATACTTCTGCGTCTGAAAGCAGAAACAGCCTTCAAGTTGCAATTATATGAGGAAGTCAAGTCCATATCCGGTCGTCTTGGCGGTAAATTCAGACATATAGAGAGTCTAATTTCAAAAACCAGAAACAATGACATGTAAAGAAATATACAATTACCATACATCCGGTGCAGAGGAAACTGTTATACTTGAGGCATATCAGGATGTTCCGCTTGAAAGCAGGGACGAAATTCATGATAATAATACTGCCCTGCATACAGCCTGCTATTTTTCAGATATAAGAGCCGTTGGCATTCTTCTGGAAAGGGGTGCAGACGTTAACGTGAAAAACGATCAAGGTGATACGCCCTTATGTGTCATGGCACGTCGTAATTCTTGTCCTGATGAAGCGATATTAGCAGACATTACCGGACTGCTCCTTTCCAAAGGAGCAAGAGTTCCACGGTCGGGCAAGGATACAACCGCCTTGCTCGAAGCTGTGCGCAACCGTCATTTTCTGATGGCTGATATCCTTCTGAAGTTGGGAGCCAGGACAGACTCCACTGACAGCAACGGAGACAATGTGCTGCACATGCTCTCCCGGTCTGCAGGATACATAGCATCCGATATAAAAAGCAGACAAAGAAGGATAGCCGATTTTTCAGAACGTTGGTATTCCGAACAGTCCAAGCAGGAGACATATGACGAACTGGAAAACCTCAAGTCCCTGGAGATACAATGCTGCCACACGGCGAAACTTGTTCTGGAAAGCGGAGAGATAGATCCGGAAGAAAAGAATAATAGTGGCAAGACTCCTTTCGAGGTTGCTGCTGAGGGAGGTGCCCGACGTATCGGAGCGTTGCTGTCGGGGCAGGATCCGGAAACGGACGAACTTGCAGCCCTTGCCGGTGGACTGGATGTCTTCCAGGCATTGTGGTATCACGATGAGACAGCGCTGGATGCCCTTCTGCGTTCCGGAACGGATACACAGACAATATGCGAGGACGAAAAAATGTATGACTTCCATGGCAAGTCCCCGTTAGGATGTGCCCTGACTTGGGAGAATTTTTCCGCTGCAGAGATGCTGCTCAGAGGCGGAGCAGATCCTGATTTCAGGGATTCGGAAGAGCGGACAGCCTTTGCCGTGTGGATGAGCAATAAAAGGCACAAAAGTTTTTGCAAGGAAGACTGTCTGCATTTTCTGCAATGTCTGATGGAATGCGGGTGGACTCCGGACAGTCCGGCTGACAAGTACGGTAATACTTCTTTGTCCGTAGCCTGTCAGGGAGCCGGATATGAAGCCGGTGTTTGTGCAGTCCGTTATCTTGTGGAGAGCGGGGCTGATGTCAATGCCGTGAACATGCAGGGTCAGACCCCGGTTATGAACCTCTACGGGGGACGTTTTTGGGATGGTAACATACCCCGTTTTGCGGGTTTTCCAAGGTCTTACCCATATGGAGGCCGCAGTTGTACGGATGAAGATGCCGAAACCCTTGAACTGCTTCTTGAAGCTGGAGCTGATATAAATGCCAAAGACAACTGGGGTAATACTCTTCTGCATTATATAGCTGGCAGTTCGACCAGAGGATCCAAGGAAGCGGCGGCCCTTGTGATGGACTTCGGCTCTCCGGATGTGAGTGCGGTAAACAATGAAGGTCTGTCGGCATTGGATATTGCCATGGAAAAGAATGACGAAACTCTTGTGAAATTTTTACTGAAATATAGTTGAGAATGTATGGACAATAATTTGACTTTCTTAAATGCCTGCCGCAATGGGCAGAAAGGCATTGTACAGATATTTTTGAAGAAAGGCGGTATCGATGTGAACAAGAGGGATGCGGAAGGAAATACCCCTTTGCATTATGCCTGCCTGAAAGGTTATCGGGATATTGTCAATCTCCTTCTTGACAATGATGCAGATGTTTCCATCGCCAATAATTTGTCGGAGACACCGTTACATGCAGCTTCCAGAAGCGGGAACAAGGAAATCATCGGGAGACTGGTGGAATATGGAGCTGAACTTGATGCCACGGACAGTGAAGGGCAGACACCGTTAATCCGTCTTCTTGACAACAGACGTACTGATGCGGCGTTGTTTCTGATAGAACAGGGAGCTGATCCGGAAATAGCAGACAATACCGGTCACAAGGCAATTGACTACGCAACCGCACACGGGTTACGAGAAGTAGTGGTACGTCTTTCTGTAGAAGGTACAACTGATGCACAAGGCAATACACCGCTTCATCAGGCCGTTTTCAATGGCCAAGCCGAAATAGTCCGGACACTTCTTGCCACCTCGCCAGGTTTAACCGACTCATTCAATGACGGTGGTGAAACGCCTTTGATCATAGCCTGCCTGAAAGGCAATCTGACTGTTGCAAAGATGCTGATTGAAGCCGGTGCCGATACCAATAAAGTGATGCTCAACGGGAACGGTCCGTTACATTTTGCGGCATGGTCGGGCAACAAGTTTATAGGGAACGAGCTGTTGACAGCGAATGCAAAGACGGACTTGCAGAACGAGAACGGGGAAACGCCGCTTATCCTTGCAGCAAGAGAGGGTAACAATGAGTTTGTAACCCTTCTTGTGAGCCATGGAGCGAACGTGAATCTCGCGGACAATCTTCAGCACACGGCGTTGTATTATGCAAGCGAAAGAGGTTTTAACGAAATAACGGAAATACTTTTAACAGCGGGAGCTGAAGGGTAATAAATCATATAATTAACAATAGAACGATATGGCAAAAGAAAAAGCAAATCCTCAAAGTCCTGAGGAAATGGTAAAGGCGGCTCAGGAAGCCGCAGTAAAGGCAGCGATGGAACAGGCTCAATCCATGTTCGGAAACATTCCAGGCTTTCAAATGCCCGGGGGGATGCAGGAACATATAATGGCTGAAATTGGCGCCGACATTCCAAATATGGCAGAAATTCAGGCACAACAGGAGGCTATGCTCAGAGCCGCCGGTGTGGATCCTGCGACTGTAGCACAGGCTGGTATGCAGAATCTGGCATACGCACAGCAGATGATGCGGGAAACAATGGACGGTACCCTTGGCAAGAAGTTATCTTCATCAGATGCCATGGCCCAGATGATGGAAGCTTTCGGGGATGACGAGTGGACTATCAACAGAACCGGGGACTGCAAACTGACGCCCGAACAACTCCGTCTGTTGGCCTTTGGTGCCCCTATGTTGGTTTACAATGATGAACAAGTGGACGCGATAGAGAGTGACGAAGATGTTGAAACCATCAAATATACTCTTGAAGACTGGTGGGATGTTACTGACAGGGACAGTACGTTGGGTATTGTCAAATGGTTGCTTGAAGAAGGACATCATGCCGAAGCAGATGATGCACTTGCCGAAATCCGCACACGTGGGCTTGAAAACATTTCACAAGAAGAAAGGTGTGATGAAGACAGCAAGATGGGAGATGTCTGCCTGATAATGGAGAGTATGCTTGAAAATGAATGGTGCCCGGAAGACAGGATGCCGGAGAGTGTCATAGCCTGGGACCTGGTACGACTGGTAAATCTGGGACGTTGGGCTTATCTTTGCGGTTACGTTAATGAAGAAGAAATGTGGCAGATTATGCAGATTGCGGCAGATACCGCAGTTGAACATTTCTCTTCATGGGAAGAATATGGCCGGAGTTTCATTATGGGTAGAGGTGTATGGCATGGAGATCCGGATGATAGTGAAACAGCATATGATATCGTAAGCCTGCTCTTGGAGAATGAGGAATCACCTTGGAAGCAGCAACAGTGGTCAAAATAAAAGTATTAATCATTAATAAAGCGTGAAGGGATGAGCAACGATTTTTGGTTTTCCATTGCAATTGCCGCTGTATTCGGAGGTTTCTGGCTATATAAGAAAGGGAAAGGCGCAGTTTCCACAATTAGAAAAATCCAACGGTCTTTCAAGGGGGTATGCCTGAATCCCAAGTCAAGACTAAGTGACGAACAATGCAAGAAACTGGCCGTAGGTGCCATGTACGCTTCACAACAAGGAGCCTATCAAAACTCTATCGAAACAGGCATTGCAGACTTATTGCCCAAGATACTCGGGGAATGGTGGGGTATCGAAAGTACGGATTCTGCCAGGAAGGAACTGGACTACCTGTGCGAAAAAGGATACCGGTATTACTTTCCTTTTGTGTACAAGGCATTTCTGCTTGACAAGCCGGAAGCCCAGGATGAAGTCTTCCAGCAGAACATGAGTTCACAGGAAGACTATGACAAGATTGTAGCGCAATTCCAGAATCTTCAGGAAACATTTGACGAACTGATCAGATGTAAAGTCATTGCAGGAAAAGAAGATTTGCAACGTTATGGTGTGGCAGGCTGGGATGCAGGACGTATCTGCTTTCTTGCCCGTGCATGTTGTGAAATGGGTTACATAACAGAGGCGGATGCCTGGAAATATATTGATTCCGCTTACAACATGGCTCATTCGACTTTTTCATCCTGGAAAGACATGGCCATGAGTTATGTCATAGGCCGTTCACTTTGGGGAGGCAAGAATGCGTACAATTCTGTGATGAAAGATACTGCAGACGAGCTTTTTACACACGAGAACAGTCCATGGAAGAAATATGCCTGGTAAGTATTTTCTGTAACCGAACAGAGAGAAACCGCCTTTGTGGGATTCCGTTTCCAAACGCCCCATATAATGGGCGGTTTCTTCCGTTGTCACATTGGATGATACATGAATAGATTATAATTTCATAAATATTGTAGGCCAAATGAAATTGATAATTCTTAGGTAAATGATATTCCGGTGGCAATACAATTAGTGATAACAGCATTATTTACAAATTCAAAATATAATAGATATATGATTGCATGTGCATTAACTATAATACTCATAGCGATTTTTCTGTCGCTGATCGTTCTATTGAGAAAAAGGAAATACAGCAAAGGAAAGAAAATGATAATGTTGATTATATGCTTTTCGATAGGTTTGTATCTGTTGTACTACATAGCCATGATGCTATATTTCTTCTTAGGTGATTTCTCCGCAGAAGAGTTATGGTAAAAATATCACTAACGACGCAGGATAACGACAAACCGTTCCCTGCTGAACCATTATCAACCATAAAACGTAGAAATATGTACGAAGAATTTTTAGAAAAAAGCCTCAATAGTAAGAGGCAAGCAGTAGATGATACTTTTATTGCTAAATATGCTGATTTGTCTTATCCCGAACTGAATACTTTATGGCAGGAGGTCGGGTTGGGAAGTTATTGTAATGGACTGTTTAAGCTCATCAATCCGTCCGATTATCAGGATGTGATAAACTCCTGTTTTGAAAAGGAGGATGACCAATCATTTCTACCATTCATGTGTACGGCTTTCGGAGATCTCTTTGCTTATGTAAAGAATCCGAGACTGAATAATTACGTTGTTTATCTGAATGTCAGATACGGAACATATTTAATACTTCCCGCTAATCTTCGTGCGATTTTTAATAAGGTCATGGTAAATGAAAGTTTCTTGAAAGGCTGGTTTGATTTAGAAAATTATCCTGTAATACAGGAGAAACTCGGAACTCCAGACTATGACGAGTGTTTCGGATATTCTCTATTTTTGGCTTTGGGAGGAAGTGAGGATATTGAAAACATCAAGATAGTCAAGACCATTCCGTACATAGACATTTGTACCCAAACAATCGGCGAATTTGAAGTTGCAGATAAATGGTGAATATCGAATAGGTTGATAACAACGCAGGATAACGGCAAGCCGTTCCCTGCTGAACCATTATCAATCAAATAGAATATGAAAATATCAGTATTTAAACAACGCTACATAGATGCAATGTATTTGCCTGAAAGAAGGCAGATTGCAGAATTGTTTAATTTGGCAGACGAATTAGAGGCTACCGAAAAAACGGAAGAGAATTATCGTATTTTGAGTGATATATTTAGTAGGGTGTCCAGTTCTACGTTCTCGTTTTCGACATTGATTTAACAACTTAAGATGTTGATTATAAACTAGAACAGTGTTGTATTTAGGTACAATTTTAACACATAAAAAAGTGTAGCTAATTCATTAGGTCAACATATATTGAAGAAACATGATTATCAGTGCTTTGAAACTTGTGTCATATCTATTTTGATCTAAAAACTGGAACATCAAACTGGACACCCTATATATTTAGTTATTTGGGCTATTATACAAAAGCCTATAAATATTTATCAGAAGTTGCTAATCCCAGTAACGCAAAGGATGCTAAAAAGCTATATCTCCTTAAAGACAATATGGAACGAGAAGGTGATCGCTCTGCTATAAAACGTCCCCGTAAAACAAAAGTCTGTAGCTCGGTCAAAATGCCAATTTTCAAGTATTGTTCTAAGCCACTGGAAGCCGGATTGTTTGAGAGAACTGATATGCCAGAGAGATGTGATTGTTGCGGTAAAGGGACGAACCTGATTTATTCCGGTCCGTTCTACAGTGAAGAAGATGTAGATGTGCTATGTCCTCAATGTATAGCATCAGGTAAAGCTGCTAAAAAGTTCAGTGGTGAATTTGTGGATTATGCAATTCTTTCCTCTACTATATCAGAAGAATACAAAAAGGAATTATGTTACCGAACACCTTCCTACAATGGATTTCAACAGGAACATTGGCCTGACCATTGTGGAGATTTCTGCGAATTTATCGCTTATGTCGGTTGGAAAGAAATTATAGAAATGGGATTAGAAAATTCCGTTGAGTTCGCTACTGAAGCAGAAGGTTATTCAGAACATAAGGAATGCATTGTAAATGGTAGTTCATGCCAAGGTTATTTATTCCGCTGCCTAAATTGTAAAAAATACATTCTCTATGTAGATTGTGATTAAAGAGATTGATAACATGCACCTATGCCTCCTAAACGGCGGCAAGCTGCAAACCATTATAAACAATAGTGCAAAATATGAAACAGAAAATATACCATATCATTATCTTTTTACTCTTTTGGTTTTGTGGAGTAGCCTATTCACAAAATCCCAAAGCGGATATTTTGCAGCAAGACCTTTCGGGCTTGTTTGACAATTTAAGCATGATTGGCATATTAGGAGAAGATTGTAGCCGAATTGATATTCATATTACCGAAGTTCGGAAAATGGATAGTAGAGAATATGAGATAAAGGGTATCAGTCGTACCCGATTATCCGTAATCTGTCCGTTTAAGGGAAAGGTTTGTGTAGATAGCATTTCTTCCTGTTCCCAAATGATAAAAAGTGAATATACGGAAGTGGACGGTTTCATATACGGGCATTACTCGTTTGCGGAATACGGAGATAAACGATATAGCGGTACATTCTCCGGTTCTTTCAAACAGGGGTATCGGATGAGCGGACAACAAATAGAGAAAGGACGGAATGAAATAGCAGAACTGAAATTGAACTTATCTGAATATCGGGGTAAGTGGAAATCCGCAAAGGGACTGACAAAAGTCTGTTCTTGGGCAGATGAGATTATACCCGATACTCCTGCAAACTTCTGCCTGTTTAATGATGCAGGCGAATGGGTTGTATCACCGAAATATCGTAAGAATGGTTGGGAAAATCTATATAATGCCTATCACAATGAAAATCTGACAACGGACGAGATACAAAAGGCTCGTGAGGTGGAAGAACAGGAATGGTGGGTAAATAAAAGCCAATCATGAAAAGTAAATTGAGTTTATAACAAAGCGTGATAACGCTTACAGCGTTCCCCGCTTAGCCATTAGCAACAAATAAAAAGAAATATGAACTATAAAACAATGCTCGCAAAAGTTCTTGGAGAAAAAGAACTTATTGAAATGAATGTACAGACTATTAAAAACGATGAAAGCCTGTTCAATAAATTAGTGGATAAAAATTTCCTCTTAATAGTGGATTGGAGTGGAGAAGATAGACAAGGAATGTTGTATAACTTCTTCAACAACAGACTTCACTCAATGTTGGGGGTACAATTGGTTGTATCCGAAGATGAAGTTTATCAAAAATATAATCAAGAAATAGAAGAACCCAAACGAGGTGATTTCATTCCCTTTGCGTTATCCTATTTTGATAAGCAATTGGAAAAGCTTGGGGCAAGAGTTGTATTGCTTGACTTAGAAAATGACACTTATAACATATTGGTGGCTTATAAAAAAGATGCCAAAAAACTAAAGTCTATAAAATCTGATTTTTGGAAGTTATCAACTTTAGAGCAAAAGCAAGGTCGAGTGGTTATTTCCATAACCTGCCCTAATTGTAAAGATTTTGCATGTTATGATATGTTGATTGAAGAGGAAAGCAATATGGCAAATGAAAAGTGCGAAGTATGTGGAACACTCTTTTGGGATGAAAATGCAAATGAAGTTGTAGAAATGGAAAAGACTTATTATTAATGTAGTTGCTAACAAGCCACCTGTGACACTTAACAGTGGCAAGCTGCAAACCATTATCGTTGTAAAAGAATGAAACATTTAGCTTACATAATGACCCTATTTGCATTTTTCGGGTGCGAGTCCTTCTCCAAGTTTGCACCAGAGAAGTATTTTGCCAGAGGAGACGAATTAAAGTTCGCCACCGCTATTTTCAATAATGACAGCAGAAAAGTCAGACAGATGATAGCCGACAACATCGTGAATTTGGATGCAAGTGGCGAAAAGGGATTCTCCTACCTGATGTATGCCGTTTATATAGAGCAATATGATGTGGCTAAAGTACTATTGGAAAATGGAGCAGACCCCAATATATTATCTGTAGTTACACACCCGGATGGTGGTGTAGAACGTTTGACACCTTTAAGTTGTGTCTGTGCACATCATTGGTATCCAATAAAGTATATCAAATTGTTGGTTGAAAACGGAGCAGACATGAATGACACAATAACAGCACCATTTCTACTCTGTATCGGTCATTCTATGAAGGATACCCAAAAAGTTCGTTATATGATAGAACATGGAGCTAATATAAACAAAGAAGTTAATGGTTATACACCTATACAATATGCAGCATTAGTTGGAAAATTAGACTTAGTAGACTTATTATGGGAACTTGGTGCCAATCCCTTATATACTACCTCTGAAGGAATTAGTCTTGCTTATCTTATCCAAGAGGATGTAGATAAAAAGTTAGGAACCAAAGAATACGTATTCCATGCCCAAGAAATTATGAAACGTTTAGAAAAATTGGGTGTCAAGTTCCCTATAACTCTGATACCACCCGAAAAATGAGAAAACAACGATAACATGCGGCTCAACCTCCCTAAACGGTTGGTTAGCCATCAAACATTAACATCAAAAACAGTGTACCATATATGGAAACAAGAGATAAACTTTTTACT
>OGLC01001280.1_pt1 | contig 12654 bp, 8 predicted proteins | sample 1572751 | NCBI WGS metagenome assembly OGLC01 (sample SAMEA2581897, study PRJEB24529) | metagenome | biome: Human gut stool | place: China | collected 2011
GTTATTGAGTTTGGCGCTGCATTTTTTTATAAAATAATATGGTTGAAAAGTAATTAAAGGATTCCTGACTGTTTGCAGTCAGGAATTTTCTTTTAAAATAATATTTTAATGTTAAGAATTGTTTTTCTTGTTTTTTAATAATTCATTTAATATAATTAAAGAAAAATGACGGATAAGAATACGGGAGAGCTTAATATGATCAGTGCCGGGCAGAAAGTAAACAAGCTGATGCAGGACTTTTTTACTGCTTATTTTAATGAACGCGATTATAAAGCTGCCGCAGGCTTTCTGCGTGAAGACATCAGATGGATAGGTCTGGGGGCAGTCTGCAGTGCCAGAGATCGCAGTGAGGCTGTAAAATTTTTGCAGGCTGAAATTGCAGCTGCACCATATGCGGTTTTCTTTGAATATGAAAATGTTCAAAATGCGATGCTGTCTGAAACGGCGGCAGTATTTCTTTGTGATCTGCTGCTCAAAAAAAATAAAGATGGGTATGACAGTGACATAAGCATACGTGTAATGGCAGCCTGCAATTGCTGTGATTCTGTATGGAAAATTGCGGCGCTGCATGTTTCACAGGCAAATATGGGACCGGAGACAGGTGATTTTTTCCCGGCAGCGTTCAGTATGGAAAAGGTTGCCGAGGTCGAAAGCAGCATTAACAGGCAAATGCTGGGTCTGCTTAACCGCAGTATACCAGGTGGTATTTTAGGCGGTTATGTTGCGCCAGGTTTTCCTTTGTATTATGTTAATGAAAGAATGCTTGCTTATCTTGGCTATACTTATGAGGAATTTGTAGCAGATACCAAAGGTCTGGTTATGAACGGCATCCATCCTGATGATTTGGAACGGGTGGAGCAGATTGCCAGCCGGGCGATGGATCACGATAGTGACTATGAAGTTAAGTACCGGATGAAAAAGAAAGACGGCAGTTATATCTGGGTCAGTGATGTTGGGAAAAAGGTTCTGGCTGTGAACGGAAATGCTGCCTGCATCAGTGTGATCAGGGATATTTCTGGTGAGATAGAAGCAAAACAAAAGCTTTTCGAGGAAAGCGTTGAGAACAGGCAGCAGAAGAATATTCTGCAGAATATTATCGATACTATGCCCAGCGGCCTGCTGCAATGCAGCTTTGACAGGATCCCCAAAGCTTTGATGGTCAACAGGACCGGGGCTAATATTTTAGGGTTCGAGAATGAGCATGAGTTTTTTCTGCGGAGGGATGTGTGTGATAATATTCTTCGCTGTATCCATCCGGAAGATAGAACAAAGGTTTTAGAGGAACTTTTCAGTATTGCAGAGGAAGGGATCGTCAAGAATTCAAGCCACCGTATCAAAACTGCAGCAGGCGAGGAAAGATGGGTACGGTCTGCTGCCTGCGTTATTCAAAATCAGCAGGGGGAAAAAATCTATCAGATAATTTTCCATGATGTTACCGAAATCCTGCAGCTGCGCCGCAAAAACCAGCAGTGGGATCTGATGGAGCGCAGCGCGTTATATACGGCTATCACATCAGCTTATCCGATGATCATTTTCGGAAATCTTACACGGAATACCTGCAGTGTTTTAGATCAGGAGGGACAGAGCCTGCATTCGCTGGATTGCGGCAGCTATGATGCTATGGTCAATGGAGTGTTGGGTTCGGTAGCACCTGAGTATAGAGATGAGTTTACCAGTAAATTTGCCCGTCAGAACCAACTGGCAGAGTATGAACGAGGTGCTCACGAAACTTATATGGAGCATCGCCAGCTTCTGGATGATGGACAGTATCATTGGGTCTCAGCACATAAAATCAAGGTGGAAAATCCCGTTAATGATGATATTCTTACAGTTTCGCTGATTCGCTGCATTGACGAGCAAAAGGACAATGAGGCGGAAAAAAATCAGATTTTGCGTACTGCTTTAGGTGCGGCAGAGGCTGCAAACAATGCTAAAACGGAATTTTTATCGCGGATGAGCCATGAGATACGTACGCCGATGAATGCCATTATCGGTATGACAGCTATAGCGTTGTCTGCATTGGATAATAAAGAGCGTATCAGCGATTGTCTGGCGAAGATCGGTATTTCGGCAAGGTTTTTACTGAGCCTGATCAACGATATTTTAGATATGTCGCGTATCGAAAGCGGACGAATGAGTTTGGCACATGAAAAATTTGATTTTGAAGAAATGATCAACGGTCTGAACTCTCTTTTTTATCCGCAGGCGGAAGAGAAGGGCTTGAAATTTAATACTGTTATCGAAGGGATGACAGAAGAGCTTTATATCGGTGATTCATTACGTTTGCGTCAGATTTTATTAAATATTTTATCTAATGCCTTAAAATTTACTCCGGAAGGTGGCAGAATCCAGTTTACGATCAGGCAGATGAGCCGGGGTGATAAGGATGCCTGGCTGAGATTTACCGTAAGCGATACAGGTATTGGCATGAGCAAGGTTTTTCAAAAGCATCTTTTTGAATCTTTTGAACAGGAAAATCCCAATATTTCTATCAAATACGGCGGTACTGGTCTGGGATTGGCTATTTGCAAGAATCTGGTAACGCTGATGGGCGGTTCGATAAATGTGCACAGTATCGAAGGTGTTGGCAGTGAGTTCTGCGTCGATGTAAAGTTAGGCCTAACGGAAGAAAGCTATCGACGTAAAAATCTTGATCTTCTAAAGTTCAGGGATTTGAAAACGCTGATAGTTGACGATGACATTGTGACTTGTGAACATGCCAGCCTGATTATGAGTGATTTAGGGGTACAGGCAGAATATGTGACTTCGGGAGCTTTGGCAGTACTGGAAATCGAAAAAGGCATCAGGGAAATGAACCCTTATGATATTGTGCTGGTAGATCTGAAAATGCCGGATATGGACGGAATTCAGACAACGAAAGCTATAAGACGGCTGGTTGGAGCTGAGACATTAGTAGTCGTTATGACAGCATATGAATGGAAGGAGCTTGAAGCAGATGCAAGGCATGCAGGTGTGGACTTTTTTATCACCAAGCCGCTGTTCCGTTCTGAGCTGGTAGATTTGTTTGAAAAGATCAATGATTTCAGTGAAGCAGTATATGAGCCGGAAGCAGCAAAAGGAGAAGTACAGTTTGCTGGAGAACGGATTTTACTGGTAGAAGATAATGAGCTGAATCTGGAAGTTGCGGCAAGTCTGCTGGAAATGAAGGGACTGACGATAGAAAGTGCCTGCAACGGTCTGCAGGCACTAGAAAAATTCTGTTCAACTCCTGTTGGGTACTATGATGCTGTTTTGATGGATATCAGGATGCCTGTTATGGATGGGCTGGAAGCAGCACGTAATATCAGGCTGTTTGATAAAAGTGATGCGCAGACGATCCCTATTATTGCTATGACGGCTAATGCGTTTGATGAGGATGTGGAAAAATCACACGCAGCGGGTATGAACGCACATTTGGCAAAGCCGATTGACCCGGAAAAGCTGTTCGCAGTTTTGCAGGAATTTATTTAAGGTGATTGATAGTAAGCTGAATAAAAAGGTATGGGCATGCCCATACCTTTTTATTCTTGACCTGTTTTTGTAACATCTGTAGCGAAATAGTAAATGGTTAAACGTAAAGAATAAATAGTATTTGCGTTTATTAGCATTTTTGTTTAGAATTATTAGAAATGTGTATTAGGGGAAAGAGGTTGCTGCTGATGAAAATTATTGATTTATTAAAAAACGAAAAGGTGTGCATTTCCTGCGAGCTGTTTCCACCTAAAGCAGGTACAGAGCTGCAGAATGCTTTGAATATAGTCAGTGATATTGCCGAGGTGGGTCCGCATTTTATGAGTGTTACGTATGGGGCCGGCGGTACATCTGTGGGTCAGACGGTGGCTATTGCCCGGGCAATAGAAGCCAGCGGACGCCCAGCGCTGGCGCATCTGACCTGTATCGATGCTGATGAAGCCAAGATCGACGGTGTTTTAGCACAGATGCGGGCTGCTGGCGTCCAGAATGTTTTGGCTCTGCGCGGAGATGCGGTGAATGGCAATGACGGGGATTTTGCCCATGCCAGTGATTTGATGGGGAAAATCAAAAAAGCCGGTGATTTTTGTGTCGGCGGGGCCTGTTATCCGGAAGGACATCCGGAAGCCGGCTCTCTGGATCGTGATATTGTCAATACCAGACGGAAAATCGACAGTGGCTGCGACTTTTTAGTGACGCAGATGGTGTTTGACAATAATATTATTTACAATTATATGTACAGAGTGCTGCGGCATGGTATCGATGTGCCGGTCGTGGCGGGTATTATGCCGGTGACAAATGCCAAACAGATCAACCGGATCTGTGAATTGAGCGGGACCAAACTGCCTGCGAATTACCGCGCTATCGTCGAGAAATTTGCAGATGATCCCGAAGCGTTAAAACAGGCGGGTATTGCTTACGCTACGGGGCAGATTGTTGATTTAATCGCTAACGGACTGAAAAATATTCATGTTTATACGATGAACCGGCCGGAAATCATCGGCGGGATCATGAAAAATCTGTCGGAGATCGTAAAATGAAGTATGACAGAGCTGAAGCCGTGAGGTATATGGGCGCGAAAAAAGATGATAATGAGGCGGCTGTTTTGGCTGATCTGGCTTATTTGCAGCTGCGGAACGAAGTGCGGCCCAGAAGTTGCTGGCAGATTTTTGCGTGCCGTGTAGATGATGCAGGCGTGACCTTAGTAGATAATGGCATGCGTTTTGAAAGCAAAAATTTGGCAGGACATTTGCAGGGCTGTCAAAAAGCGGCGGTTTTGGCTGCTACTTTAGGCAGTAATGCCGATACTGTTTTGAGGCGTCTGGCATTGACTAACGTAGCACAGGCAGCAGCTGCTCAGGCTGTATGCGCGGCTCTGATCGAAAGTTATTGTGATGAAACCGAAGCCGAGATAGCGGCTGCAGCAGGGCTGCACTTGAAACCGCGTTTTTCACCGGGGTATGGCGACTGGCGGCTGGAGGATCAGCGTCAGCTGCTTATGCTGCTGGATTGTGCAAAACGAATCGGTCTGACTTTGACCGATGGTTATATGCTGACTCCTATAAAATCAGTGACGGCTGTGATAGGATTGACTGAAGATACCGTCTGCAATACCAGTAAATGTGCGGCGTGCGTTAATCGAGCGTGCGAATTTAGAAAGGAATGAAAGCATGGGTTTCAGGGATTTATTAGGTAAAGAATTATTATTTTTTGACGGCGCTACCGGGACGATGCTGCAGGCATTGGGGCTGCAGCCGGGAGAGCTGCCGGAGCTGTGGAATTTTACTCATGCGGCTGAAGTGCAGTCTGTACATGAAGCGTATTTGAATAACGGTTCGAATATCATAAAAAGCAATACCTTCGGGGCGAACCGTCTTAAATTTAAAGGGATGGATATCACCGTTGATGAAGTTGTGGGGGCTGCTTTAAAAATAGGCAAAGCTGCCTGTGCCGGACGTACAAAAGCGTTTGTGGCACTGAATCTCGGCCCTACCGGAAAATTACTGGCGCCTTATGGTGATCTTCCGTTTGAGGAAGCTGTGGATATTTATGGTGAAATGGTACGCAGCGGTGCCAGACACGGAGCTGATCTGATCCTGATCGAGACGATGAGCGATACTTATGAGATCAAAGCCGCGCTTTTGGCGGCAAAAGAAAACTGTGATCTGCCGGTGATCGTTACGTTGACGTTTGATGAAGATGGTAAGCTGTTGACCGGTGCTGACGTTTTGAGCGCGGTAGCAATGGTGGAGGGGCTGGGGGCAGATGCTGTAGGGTTTAACTGCGGCTTGGGACCGAAACAAATGCGCAGGCTGCTGCCGCAGCTAATAGAATCATGCTCGCTGCCGATCGTTTTGAATCCTAATGCCGGGCTGCCCGTACAGCGTGACGGTAAAACTGTCTTTGACGTTGCCGCAGATGAATTTGCAGAGCTGATGCAGGAAATGATACCACTGGGTATTTCTGTCGCCGGAGGCTGCTGCGGTACTACTCCGGAACATATTAAAGCTCTGATCGAAAAGTGCTATGGTATGCAGCCGGGAGGACGCCGCAGCTGTGATCTGACTGTGGTTTCTTCTTATGGCAAAGCTGTCGTTATCGGCGGGGAGCCTGTGATCATAGGCGAGCGCATCAATCCTACAGGTAAGCCGCGTTTAAAACAGGCTATTTTAGACGCAGATCTGGATTATATTTGCCGGCTGGGGTTGGAGCAGCTTGAAAATGACGCCCATATCCTGGATGTCAATGTAGGTGTGCCGGGTATCAACGAAGCTGCCGCTGCAGAGAAAACAGTTCTGGCTTTGCAGGCCGTCACTTCGGCACCGCTGCAGATCGATACTTCAGATTATGAGACTATGGAGCGGGCTCTGCGTTTATATAATGGCAAACCGCTGTTAAATTCTGTCAGCGGTAAAGATGAATCGCTGGCAAAGGTACTGCCGCTGGTAAAAAAATACGGGGCTGTTGTGGTTGGCCTGGCGTTAGATGATGACGGCATTCCTGCAACAGCTGCAGGCAGGTTGGCCGTTGCGGAGAAAATAGTCGCACGCGCCGCTGAATGCGGTATCGAAAAACGTAACATTATTATTGATCCGCTGGCGCTGACGATAAGTACGGGACCTGACAACGCTGCTGTTGACTTGGAAGTGATCCGTAAATTGGCAGAGCAGAAGATCAAAACGATTATGGGCGTTTCTAATATTTCTTTCGGACTGCCGTCACGTGATGCTGTCAACAGTACATTTTTCACTCTGGCAATGGAGGCGGGGCTTTCCTGCGCTATTATCAATCCGCAGAGTAAAGCGATGCTGGATGCTTACTATGCGTATAGAGCTTTAAAAGGATTGGACGGAGGCTGCAAGGCATATGTGAAGCGTTTTGCTGATTCCGTAAATAAAGTTCCGACAGCTGCTGTCAGTGAATATACACTGCACGATGCGATCGTTAAAGGCTTACAGGAACAGAGCCGTCTGGCTGTGACCCGGTTGCTGGAAACAGAAAAACCACTGGATATTATCAATACTCAGATGATACCGGCTTTAGATTTTGTTGGAAATGGTTTTGAGAAAAAAAATCTGTTTCTGCCGCAGCTTTTGATGAGCGCCGATGCCGCGAAGGCAGCTTTTGAGGTGATCCGCGACAGGATGGCTGACGGTGGCGCTGTGGAAAAAGGTACTGCTGTTGTTATTGCTACGGTTAAGGGTGACATCCATGATATCGGTAAAAATATAGTTAAGGTACTGCTGGAAAATTATGGTTATAACGTTATCGACCTTGGTAAGGATGTAGCTGTAGAAGCAATAGTGAAAGCTGTATTGGAGCACAAGGCTCATGTTGTAGGACTGTCAGCTTTGATGACGACTACAGTAGGTGCAATGGCAGCTACGATCAAGGCTTTGCGTGATGTCTGCAACTGCCGTATAGTTGTGGGCGGTGCTGTTTTGACACAGGACTATGCTGACAGTATCGGCGCCGATCACTACGCGCCTAACGCTGTCAGTGCTGTTGGTTATGTCAACGAAGTTGTAGAAAAATGATTTGCTGACAGGCCTTTGCAGCGGGGGACAGCTGCAAGAACGGCTGTTAAGGGCAGATATACAAAAAAATATGCAAAGTATATTGTATACAAAAACGCGCGGCGAGAAAATCTCTGATGTCACTGTGCACGAGAGGCGGACTTGCCGTGTTTTTGTTTTCGGGAAAGTTCTTTTTGCGAGGACAAAACAGTGAAAAAGCAACGCTTTGCAGCAACATTATTCTTACAAAAATGTTAAAATACGAAAAACGCTGTTTGAAAACTGTAAAGAAATTGTGAAGAAATAGTAATATTGTCACATCCGTGCTTTGATGTTATAATCATTTACAGTTAAGGGGAAAAAGCTGTGCAAACAGTAAAGAAGGGACAGATTACATTGAAAATGAAAAAAATATTATCAGCGCTGTTGGCTTCAGCAGTAGCAATGAGCTTAGTAGCAGGCTGCGGCGGCGAGAAAAAGGAAGATGCTAAAGCCTCCGACGTGATCAAAGTCGGCGTTTTCCTGCCATTGACCGGTGATAATGCTGCCGGAGGCGAACTGGAACTCCGCGGTATCAAGCTTGCCACCCAAGTGCATCCTGAAGTTTTAGGCAAAAAGATCGAGCTTGTTGTAGCTGATAACAAATCTGATAAAGCTGAAGCTGCTTCTGTTGCAGCCCGCCTTATCGAAAAAGATAAAGTAAGCGTTATCGTAGGTTCTTATGGTTCTTCGCTGTCTATGGCGGCAGGTAATATCGTAAAAGACAGTAAAGTTCCGGCTGTTGGTACCAGCTGCACTAATCCGCAGGTAACTGCTAATAATGACTATTATTTCCGTGCCTGCTTTATTGATCCGTTCCAGGGTACCGTTATGGCTAACTATGCATTCAAACAAGGTGCTAAAAAAGTTGCCATCGTGCAGGAAGTTTCCAATGACTATGCAGTTGGTCTGGCAAAATTCTTCAAAGAAGCTTTCATAAAATTGACCGGTGATGAAAACAGCATTGTTGAGATCGCAAACTATCAAACAGGCGATAAAGATTTCAGTGCTATTCTTACCAATATCAAAGCTAAAAATCCTGATGCGATTTTCGCACCCGGTAACTTTACCGAATCTGCACTGCTTGTAAAACAAGCCCGTCAGCTTGGCATCGAAGCTCCCTTTATGGGCGGCGATACCTGGGAAACTCAGGAATTCATCGATGTTGGCGGCAAAGATGTTGAAGGCGTAGCTCTTTCTACTGCGTTTGACCGTGAAAAAGCAACTACTCCGGAAGCTAAAAAATTCCTGGATGAATACGTAAAAGAGTATAAAGGCGAGCCTTCCGCATTGACTGCAATGGCTTATGATGCTTATCTGATCGCTATCGACGGCATCAAACGCGCAGGTTCTACTGATACCGTTAAGATTCGTGACGCTATCGCAGCAACTAAAGATCTGGAATGTGTAACCGGTATGACTACTCTTGATAAAAACGGCGATCCTATTAAAGGCGCTGTGATCAAAACTGTTAAAGACGGCAAATTTACATTCCTGGATTTTGTAGAAGCTAAATAATTCATTGGTTCTTTCATAACCCTTTTGCTTTATGTTAGTGCTCCCTTCTCCTTAAGGGAAGGGAGCAATTCTTTTGTGTCATGAGGTGTTTTTCATGGAATTTTTCCAAGCGATTGCGAATATGTCCGGTGACAGTCTTGCGCAGCATTTGGCTAACGGCATATCTCTCGGCAGTCTTTATGCCCTGATCGCCATCGGTTATACGATGGTCTATGGCATTTTATTGATGATAAACTTTGCACACGGCGATATCGTTATGATGGCATGTTATTTTGCCTTTTTCGGTATTACCGTTTTTCACATTCCCTGGTATATTACTTTTGTCGGAGTCATTATTGCTACGGCAATTTTAGGTGTAGTGATTGAACGGACGGCTTATCGTCCGTTGCGTGACGCACCGAAAAATTCTGTTCTTATTTCTGCTATCGGCGCTTCATTTTTATTGGAAAACCTGGCTAATTACTTATTCAGCGGCCGTCCGATGCGTTTTCCTAATATTGAACTTTTATCGCAGAATATTTCTATCGGCGGGATTCAGATCCAGGCGATCTGTCTGGTCATTCCCGTTATTACAATAATCAGCCTTGTTGTGCTGCTGCACATCGTCAATCATACTAAAACAGGTATGGCTATGCGTGCAGTTTCCAAAGACTATGAGATCGCGCGCGTTATGGGCGTCGATATTGATAAAATAATTTCGATCACATTTATTATCGGGTCCTCTTTGGCCGCTATCGGCGCTATTATGTGGGGTATCCGCTATCCTGGCATTACCCCGATGATGGGGGTTATGCCGGGTTTGAAATGCTTTATTGCGGCGGTTATCGGCGGTATCGGCAATATCAAGGGTGCAGTGCTGGGCGGCTTTATACTCGGCCTGGGAGAGATCCTGATCGTTGCTTTTTTTCCGCAGCTTTCCGGTTACCGAGATGCCTTTGCTTTTATCGTGCTTATTGTGATTCTGTTTTATAAACCTACCGGCCTTTTGGGCGAAAAAACGACTGAGAAGGTGTGACGAAGATGAAAAAGAAAGATGTTTTCCTTACTTTGATCGCTATTGCCGCACTCTTTGGCGTTGCCTGCTTCGTCCAGACCGAGATGGATTCTTATATCCGCAGGATCGTCAATCTGTGTCTGGTTTATGCAATTATCGGCTTATCCATGAATCTGACGAATGGGTTTGTTGGTCAGTTTTCGCTGGGGCAGGCTGGTTTTATGGCTATAGGCGCTTATGTTGTAGGCATTTTTACCGTGCCTGTAGAGCTGCGGCCTAATGTTTTTTATGCGGCACCGATGAACCCGCTGATCGCTGATATTCAAATGCCCTTGTGGCTGGCCCTGATTGCCGGTGGACTTTTAGCCGCTTTAGTGGCTTTTCTGATCGGTACGCCGGTATTGCGTCTGCGCGGGGATTATCTTGCTGTGGCGACGCTGGGCTTTTCCGAAATTATCCGTATCTGGATAACTAATGCGCAGAGCATCACTAACGGGGCTTTGGGTATCAAAGATATACCGCCTCTTAATGATGTGCGTTATATTTTTCTGGCGACGGCAGTGACTTTTATTTTTATAGCACTTCTGATCAATTCTTCTTATGGCCGTGCGTTTAAAGCGATCCGCGAAGATGAGATCGCGGCTGAAGCGATGGGAGTAAGCCTGTTCTGGCACAAAAATCTGGCATTTATGATCAGTGCTTTTTTTGCCGGCGTGGGCGGCGGCTTGTATGGTGCGCTGCTGGGAACTGTTGATCCGAAGAATTTCCTTTTTACATTGACCTATAATTTTTTGCTGATTATCGTTTTAGGCGGTATGGGCAGTATTACCGGCAGTATGCTGGGTGCTGTCATCGTTACGGCCGGGCTGGAGTTCCTGCGTGTATTTGACGAACCCCTGATGCTTTTTGGTATGGATATTCCGCTTTTCCGTCCTGGTTTCAGGATGGTGATTTTCTCGGCGCTGCTGATGGCCTGCGTGCTTTTCTGGCGGCACGGGATCATGGGGACCAGCGAGCTGACCTGGAAAAATATCCGTGCCTTCTGTAAAAATCCATTCAGCTTCTTTGGGCGGAAGGGAGCAGAAAGATGATTTTAAAAACTGATAATATCACAATGCAGTTTGGCGGTGTGACAGCTGTAAATCTGCTTAATATTGAGATCAATGAACACGAGATTGTTGCACTGATCGGTCCTAACGGTGCAGGTAAAACGACGGCTTTCAATATGATTACCGGGGTCTATACTCCAACCAGCGGCGACGTGATCTATACAGACGCGCAGGGTGAAGAACAGAAAATAACCGGCAAAAGACCCAGCGAAATCGCCAAAATGGGCGTAGCACGTACTTTTCAAAATATCCGTCTGTTCAAAAATCTTTCGGTATATGAAAATGTTATGATTGCCAAGCATCTGCACCTGAAATCCGATTTTATGTCGGCGGCTCTGCACCTGCCCTGGTATAATAAAGAGCAGCGTGAGATGGAAGCTTCGGTCGAAGCCCTGCTGAGGAAAGTTGATCTATGGGAGCTGCGCGATGAAAAGGCGTCCAGTCTGCCGTATGGGCAGCAGCGTCGTTTGGAGATCGTGCGTGCGTTGGCAACTGGCCCGCGTCTGTTGCTTTTAGACGAGCCGGCAGCGGGTATGAATCCTAAAGAAACTGATGAACTGACGGAGTTTATCCGCCAGATCCGTGACGAGTATGATCTGACGGTGTTTATGATCGAGCATCATATGGATCTGGTTATGGAAATATCTGACCGTATCTATGTTTTGGATTTTGGTATGACTATTGCTGAAGGCACACCGGAGCTGATCCAAAATAACAAGCGCGTTATTGACGCTTATCTGGGGGTGGATGAAGATGCTTAAAGTGCAGGATTTATTTGTAGCTTATGGAGGCATCGAAGCGCTCAAAGGTATTTCCCTGGAAGTGCCGGAAGGTAAGATCGTTACGCTGATAGGCGCTAACGGGGCCGGTAAAAGCACCTTGTTGCGGACCATTGTTGGGCTGGTAAAGCCTAAAAGTGGTACTATCAGCTATAATGAACAGAATATTACCGGGCTTAATTCACAGAAAATCGTTAAAACAGGTATTACTTTAGTTCCGGAAGGACGAAGGGTTTTCCCGAATCTGACGGTCCTGGAAAATTTACAGATCGGCGCGTATATGCGCAATGATAAAGAAGAAATAGCCAAAGACATCAAATGGGTATATGAATTGTTCCCGCGTCTGGAGGAACGCAGCTGGCAGATGGCCGGCACTTTATCCGGCGGTGAGCAGCAGATGCTGGCTGTAGGCAGGGCACTGCTGTCGCGTCCTCAGCTGATGATGATGGATGAGCCGTCTTTAGGACTGGCGCCACTCATCATTAAAGATATTTTTAATATCATTCAGGAGATCAACAGCAGAGGTATGACGATCCTTTTGATCGAACATGATATGAAACTGGTAAGCGGCATTTGCGAGAAGTTGACGGTGCTCAACTTCGGAGAGGTGCTCTGTGAAGGTAAAACGTCGGATGTTTTGAACGATCCGCAGGTTGTTACCGCATATCTTGGAGAATAGGGGGAATCGTTATGGCAATGCTCGAAGTAAAAGATTTACAAGTATATTA
>OGLC01001284.1_pt1 | contig 12620 bp, 13 predicted proteins | sample 1572751 | NCBI WGS metagenome assembly OGLC01 (sample SAMEA2581897, study PRJEB24529) | metagenome | biome: Human gut stool | place: China | collected 2011
CCTATTGGCCTCCCTTCTTTCTTTATTAGAAATAAATTATTACAATACGCAAAAGTCTTTTTATTGATACTTTGTCCTAATTAGGATAGTATATCAATCAAGATTTAATGTTATTAAAGGCAATGACTAATTCTCGTAACACGATTCAGAGACAACTGGTATTAAGCGCAGTAAGGCAGCTGCAGAACCATCCGACTGCTGACGAGGTTTATCAGGAAGTTCAAAAAAACTGCCCGACCATCAGCCGTGCAACTGTTTACAGAAACTTAAAACTGTTAGCAGAAGAAGGAGAAATTCGACTTCGCAACATCTCAGGTTCTCCTGAACGTTACGACCATATTTGCAGCAATCACTATCACCTGAGGTGCGAGCAATGCGGCAAGGTAATGGATGTAGAAATGCCTTACATGGCATCTCTAGATGAGGAAGTCAGAAAAAGAAATAAATATCTGATAAAGAGTCATGACCTCACATTTGTCGGGCTCTGTCCCGAGTGCGCCAAGAAAAAACATTAAACCGAATTGAAATTGATACCGTCCTCACTAAGGAGAAAAGTATGAGAAGCATCACGTCTTTTGATTTGCAGTACGCACATCGTTTTCTTAATTTTCAAGGAGAAGCCCAGTATTTACACGGACATACCGGTGTTTTAACCATCGAAGTTGAAGACACGATCGAACCCGGGGTCAATATGGTCTTTCCTTGCAACGAAATTCGAAAGACTGCTTGGGAAGTTTTGAAGAACTTCGACCACGCTCTGATTCTTAGAGAGGATGATCCTTTGCTTCCCGCTATCCTTGCCGTCTACGATGCACAAGGCATTCGAAACGGAGCTCCCTCCAACAAAATGAAGGGTGCTCCAGTTAAGACAGACCTCATTACCTGTTATCCCGATTGCCGTCTTGTCGTAACAAAGGAAACGCTCACTACGGAAGGAATGATCAAGATCGCTTACGATCTGCTGAAAGACAAACTCAACATTGCCAAAATCACTTTCACGAGCGGTGTAAATGCAGCTTCTCAGGAATATAAACCTCAAGGAACTGTGGACCGCTGTCCTCTCTGCGGTATCGCGTTAGATGAGAACGGCGTATGCCCGAAGTGCGGTTACCGCAAATAGGACGATAACCTTTTGACAAGTAGCCTCTCCCAAGGGGTTAAAAAATCTCAGCAGGGTTTCTCTCAGAAGGAAAACCTGCTGTTTCTCTTGCAGCCGGTTATTTCAAATCACGCGCAACAATATACACTTCTGCCGAAGAACTTCTGGAGGCCTCGGGCTTTCGCACGGAAACCTTTCTAAAAGTCTTTTTGCAAGCTTCAACGTACTGAGAATAGCCGCTCCCCTGAAACACCTTGCAAATAAGATAGCCGTTCCTCTTGAGGTTCTCTTTAGCGAAATCCAAGGCCAGTTCATTCAAGAGCAGGCAGCGGGCAGTGTCGGCCGCGGCAACACCGGACAAGTTCGGGGCCATATCGGAGAGAACGACGTCGACCTTCTCGCCTTCCAAGAGATCGGTTAGCTTGTCTGCGACTTCCTGCTCTCGGAAGTCGCCCTGCAGGAAATGGACACCTTCAATCGGCTCCATCGGCAGGATATCCATGGCGATAACTTTACCGTCGATTTTCCCGTCCTTATCGGTCAGACGCTCTTTGACAATTTGGGTCCAGGACCCGGGCGCAGCGCCTAAATCGACAACACTCATGCCGGGTTTGATGATTTTATCTTTATCATCAATCTCCATGAGCTTGTAAACCGAACGGGCTCGGTAACCTTCCTGAACACTTTTCTTAACAAAAGGATCGGTCAGGTGACGCTTAATCCACGCAGGATTAGAGCGAAGTTTCTTTTCAGATACCGGCATAGGCTTACACTTTCAAAAAAATCAAATAAGGAGTTAATAATGTCACAATTAGTGCTCGATCGTAACGCTCGCCTCTTACTTCAGGCAAAAGCACATCACCTTGATCCGGTGGTTCTGCTCGGCGGAAACGGTCTTACAGAAGCCGTGATTAAGGAAGTGGACCGCGCCTTAACCGCTCACGGCTTGATCAAGGTCAAAGTCCCGAGCGACGACAGAGAAGAACGCACGGCCATTTTTGAAGAGCTGGCTGACAAACTCGGCGCCGCCAAGATTACCCAAATCGGAAAACTTTTAGTCTTGTTCCGTCCGATTCCTGAAAAAGAAGAAACCGAAGAAACCCCGAAGGTTAAGAAAGCTGCTCCGGCAGCCGCTCGCAAGACCGGCGCCAAAGCACGCAACAACCGCAAGCGCCTCACGGAAATGATTCAGAACAAGAACAAGGAAGCTAAGAGCCTTCCCTGGGCTAAAACCGTGAAGAAAGGCAAGACACCGAAGGGCCAAGTAAAAGCAGTGGGAGCCAAAGGCAAAACCCTGGGCTCCCGCTTAGCCAGCAAGAATAAAGGCATCTCCGAAGAGTAACTGCCTTTATCGATGCATCAATTAGATGTATTGGACCGAAATAATTTCGTATTCCGACAGGCCCCCCGGGGCCTGTACTTCCACCTCGTCCCCTTCCGACTTGCCGATTAAGGCACGAGCCATCGGGCTAGCCACGGAAATACGACCGAGTTTAGTGTCGCTTTCATCGTTGCCCACAATCTGAACCGTTTGACGATTGCCTGTCTCAACATCTTCAATCGTCACAGTGGCGCTGAACACAACTTTGCCGTTATCCGGAAGTGTGGACGGATCAATCACCTGGAACTGAGCAATTTTGCTCTCGAGCTCTAAAATTCGGCCTTCAATAAAGGCCTGAGACTCTCTGGCTGCATCATATTCGGCATTTTCAGAAAGGTCTCCCTTTTCACGTGCTTCGGCAATTGCCTGAACAACCGCAGGTCTATCCTGCGTTTTCAAACGCTGAAGCTCGTCTTTCAACATCTTTGCCCCGCGGGCAGTAATAGGTATAGGCATTTTCTAAAAATCTAAAGGCGGTCGTTGACCGCCTGTTTATTAACGAATGCGCTAATCATAGCGCATTCAGTTATGAGGTTTCTCTCATTGCTCCTGATGCGGGCCGAACTCCCGCTTTCTCCCAAGCAACATTTCTTCCGTCGTTTATGCCAAAGAGGAAACTAAGACTGCCTTAATTGTATGAAGGCGGTTTCCGGCCTGCTGGAACACAATAGAAGCAGGAGACTCAAATACTTCTTCAGTCACCTCCACACCGCCCGCGAGTTCCGGGTGAGCCTTGATAACCGCTTCTCCGACCTTTGTCTCCGTGTTATGGTAGGCAGGCAGACAGTGCATAAATTTCACGTTCGGATTGCCGGAAGCTTCCATCAGTTTTTTATTGACTTGATAGGGCAGAAGCGCTTCGATACGTTCATCCCAAACTTCCTTTGGTTCTCCCATAGAGACCCAAATATCCGTATGGATGAAGTCCACCCCTTTTACCGCTGCTTCGGGATCTTCAGTAATCGTGATCCTTGCGCCCGAAGCCTTGGCGAATTCTCGGCACATGTCAATCAATTCCTGAGAGGGCCAATAAGCCTTTGGTGCTCCGATACGAACATCCATGCCCATTTTTGCGCCGACAAGTAGCAGAGAATTACCGGTGTTAAAGCGAGCATCTCCGAGATAAGCAAAAGAGATGTCTTTCCAGCGCTTTCCGCTGGCCTCTTTCATGGTAAGCAAGTCGCAGAGCATCTGGGTCGGATGCCATTCATCGGTCAGTCCGTTAAAAACAGGAACGCCCGCATACTCGGCGAGCTCTTCAACCGTTTCCTGCTTGAAGCCGCGAAATTCGATTGCGTCATACATGGAGCCCAAAACGCGAGCGGAGTCTTTAATACTTTCCTTGTGACCAATCTGTGAAACAGCAGGATCAAAGAAAGTCGTATGTGCACCCTGATCATAGGCAGCCACTTCAAAGGCAGAACGAGTACGTGTAGAAGTTTTTTCAAAAATCAGCGCAATGCTTTTTCCGCGAAGCTGAGGACGTTCCGTACCTGCTCTTTTGGCCTTCTTAAGATCTTCGGCCAATGAAACCAAGTAATCAATCTCTTCGGGTGTGTGGTTCACAAGACTCAGTAAGGAACGATTTTTCAGATTAAAGGGCATATTTACTCCCGGTTAATTGCGCCTTCTTGAAAGAAAGCGCTCATAAGAATGAAATTAGTGCTGAAGGTGTTTGTGCAGCTCTTGCTGCGCATAAACCTCGGTATCCTGCATATGACGAATTCCTTCAATCACTGCCAAGGCATTTGCCATAGCCGTGTAGAAAGTCACGTGGTTAGCCAATGAGGCAATTCGAATGGCGGAAGCATCTGCGATTTCAGAGCGGCTTTCGGCTGCGACTGCAATCACCAATTGGATAGTGCCGTTTTTCAATTCGTCCACAATATTCGGGCGCCCCTCGGAAACCTTGTTCACCACATCGCATCGGTAGCCGGCTTCGCGGATGACTTTGGCCGTGCCGCGAGTAGCAACGAGCTGATAGCCTGCTTCCGTGAAGTTCTTAGCGAGCTGCGGCAGACGAGGCTTGTCTTCTTCCTTGACGGAAATAAAGACGCGCCCGGACTTAGGACTCGCAGAATCGGCACCTAATTGGCTCTTAAAGAGAGCTTCGCCGAAGCTGCGGCCGACACCCATGACTTCTCCGTTGTAACGCATTTCCGTTCCGAGAACCTGGTCAACGCCTAAGAACTTGGCAAACGGGAAGACGGCTTCCTTAACGCTGTAGTGGTCGAGTTCAACTTCTACCGGCTGCTTCTGCTCTTCCAGACTCTGGCCGACCATACAGCGGGCGGCGATCTTAGCGAGCTGCTGTCCGGTGGACTTGGAAACAAACGGAACGGTTCTGGAAGCGCGCGGATTGACTTCGAGCACGAAGATTTCTGGATGATCGGAGAAGGCGTGCTTAATCGCAAACTGAACGTTCGCGAGCCATTTCGCGGGTCTGGCGCTTAACTTCTTCGACCAGGGCCGGATCAAGAGAATACGGAGGAATCGAGCAAGCGGAGTCACCGGAGTGAACGCCAGCCTGTTCGATATGCTGCATCACGCCGCCGATTCTGACTTCTTTACCGTCAGAGACGGCATCGACGTCCATTTCAACGGCGTCATCCAAGAAGCGATCCAGAAGAACCGGAGAATCGAAAGAAACTTTAATGGCTTCGCGCATGTAGCGTTCGAGTTCGCTTCTGTCGTGCACGATATCCATGGCGCGACCGCCAAGCACGTAGCTCGGACGAACAACTAGCGGATAACCGATTTCGTCAGCCAAACGAATGGCCTCTTCTTCGGTGCGAGCGGTTCTGTTAGGGGGCTGATGAAGTCCGAGATTCTGCAGCAAGTGCTGGAAGCGTTCACGGTCTTCGGCAGCGTCAATGGAATCCGGAGACGTACCGATAATGTTGACGCCGTTGGCTTCCAGGGCGCGAGCGAGTTTAAGCGGTGTTTGGCCGCCATACTGAACAATGACGCCTTCGGGTTTTTCGACATCGATGATTTCGAGCACGTCTTCGAGCGTGACCGGTTCAAAGTACAGCCTGTCGCTCGTGTCGTAGTCGGTGGACACCGTTTCCGGGTTGCAGTTGACCATGATGGTTTCATAACCGTCTTCGCGGAGCGCCATAGAGGCATGAACGCAGCAATAATCAAACTCGATACCCTGACCGATACGGTTGGGGCCACCGCCCAGAATCATGATCTTGCGGCGATCGGAAGGATTAACTTCAGATTCTTCCTCGTAGGTCGAATACATGTAAGCGGTATCCGTCGGGAATTCGCCTGCGCAGGTATCCACGCGTTTGTAGACCGGACGAATTCCGAGTTCGTGACGACGAGCACGAACCTGGTCTTCCTTGACCTTCAGAAGCTTAGCAATGCGACGATCGGAGAAGCCTTTCTTCTTGAGGAAAAGCATTTCTTCCTTAGAGAGCTCAGGCAGGCTGTATTCCTTGAGACGGTTCTCAATATCGACAAGCTCTTTAACCTGAACCAAGAACCAAGGATCAATCCTGGTGGCGCGATGAGCTTCTTTGACGGTGTAGCCCAAACGGAAAGCGTCGGCCAAGTACCAAAGACGGTCGGGGCCCGGTTCACTGATCTCGTGGTGGATCGTAGCGCGATCAGTCGAGATTTCGTTTAAGCCGTCTTTACCGGTTTCCAAACCGCGAAGTGCTTTCTGAAGTGCTTCCTGAAAGGTACGGCCAATGGCCATCACTTCGCCGACTGACTTCATCTGTGTGGTCAGGCGCTTATCGGCTTTGGGGAATTTCTCGAAAGCAAAGCGCGGTGTCTTGACCACAACATAGTCGATGGTCGGTTCGAAAGATGCTGGAGTACGGCCGCCCGTGATTTCGTTTTTGAGTTCGTCGAGCGTATAGCCCACGGCCAGCTTGGCTGCTACTTTGGCGATCGGGAAGCCCGTTGCCTTAGAGGCCAGAGCGGAAGAGCGGGAAACACGTGGGTTCATCTCAATGACGACGAGACGACCGTCTTTCGGGTTCACAGCGAACTGAACGTTGGAGCCGCCGGTGTCGACACCGATCTCTCGCAGAATAGCGATAGAGGCGTCACGCATGATCTGATATTCCTTATCAGTCAGCGTCTGAGCCGGCGCCACGGTGATGGAGTCACCGGTGTGGACACCCATAGGGTCGAAGTTTTCGATGGAGCAAACGATGATGCAGTTGTCGTTGCTGTCGCGGACAACTTCCATTTCGTATTCTTTCCAGCCGAGCAAGGACTCTTCAATCAAGAGTTCGTGTGTCGGGGAGAGTTCAAGGCCGCGGGTACAAATCTGGATGAATTCTTCCATGTTGTACGCAATACCGCCGCCGGAGCCGCCGAGCGTAAAACTCGGCCGAATAATTGCCGGGAAGCCGATCTTAGCCTGGACTTTTAAAGCGTCGTCTAAAGAGTAAGCAATACCGGAGCGAGCGCTGCTCAGTCCGATCTTGTCCATTGCTTCTTTGAATTTCAGACGGTCTTCGGCTTTTTCAATCGCTTCGGGAGAAGCGCCGATCAGCTCGATATTGTATTTTTCGAGCACGCCGCTCTTTGCGAGTTCCATGGCGCAGTTAAGCGCCGTCTGGCCGCCCATAGTCGGGAGGATGGCATCCGGTCTTTCTTTTGCAATAATGCGTTCGATCACTTCTTTGGTGATCGGTTCAATATAAGTTACGTCCGCAGTCTGCGGGTCGGTCATGATGGTCGCCGGATTGCTGTTAACCAAAATAACCTTATAGCCTTCTTCACGGAGAGCTTTACAGGCCTGTGCACCGGAGTAATCGAACTCACAGGCTTGTCCGATGACAATCGGACCGGCTCCGATAATCAGAACCGATTTAATGTCAGTGCGCTTAGGCATGATTTCTTATTCCTTGGATGGATTGGGTTCAGCCATACCAGCTTCGATTAACTCGATGAGGATGTGAATGACTTTGATGTGCAGTTCCTGAACGCGGTCGGCAAAACGACCGGCAGGCGTGATGATGGCCACATCCGCAAGTTCGCAAATCGGAGTATTCGGTTTGCCGGTGAGAGCAACGACTTTTATTCCTTTCGCTTTCGCCGCTTGAGCTGCTTTGACGACGTTTTTACTCGTTCCGCTCGTTGTAATACCGAGCAGAACGTCTCCTTCTCTGCCTATGCCTTCTACAAAACGAGAAAAGACATCTTCGTATCCATAATCGTTAGAAACGCAGGACATATGAGAGGGATCTGCCAGTGACATTGCCGCATAAGCGGGACGATCTTGTCTGAAACGACCGGAGAGTTCTTCGGCAAAATGCATTGCGTCGCACAAAGAGCCTCCGTTGCCGCAGGACATAACCTTACCGCCCTGCTGCATGGAGGCAACCATGAGGTCGGCCGCTTTGACTACTTTTCCAAGCATTTCTTCATTGGAAAGCAGGTTCTCTAAACTGCTGCGGGCCTCTTGGAGCGCTGCTCTAACTGTCTGAACTTTATCTGTCATAAAGACTCTTTGTACTTCTGAATATTTGCAATGAAACGGTCAAACAGCGGCTGAATGTCGTGCGGACCGGGGCTGGCTTCCGGATGTCCCTGGAAGCAGAAAACCGGAGCGTCCTTTAATTCGAAGCCCTGGAGAGAACCGTCAAACAAGGACTTGTGCGTGACCTGTACGTTCTCAGGAAGACTCGCTTCGTCCACCATAAAGCCGTGATTCTGGCTCGTGATGTAAACACGTTTCGTTGCTAAATCGACCACAGGGTGGTTGGCACCATGATGACCGAATTTCATCTTGAGGGTCTTTCCGCCGACGGCCAAACCCAGAATCTGATGACCTAAACAAATGCCGAAGAGCGGAATCTTGGCAGCAATCGCTTTCTGCGCAACCTCAATTGCGTAGTCACAGGGCTCAGGGTCTCCAGGACCGTTAGAAAGAAAGATGCCGTCCGGATGCAGCGCCATAGCTTCTTCAAAAGTCGTACGAGCCGGCACTACATGAACATGAATACCGCGGTCAGCCATTAAACGAAGGATGTTTTCTTTTACGCCGAAATCCCAAGCGACCACGCTGTAGGGATAGTCTTCGGGTTGGAAGGACCCCGGGCGCCCTAGACCGTTGTCCATGCGCCAAGTACCTTCGCCCCATTCGTAGCGGTAAGTCGTGCTGACTTTAGAAGCCAGTTCCTGGCCAACCATTCGAGGTGCTTCTGCTGCCGTTTTGGCAGCAACCGCAATTTCATTATCTGTGAGTTTACCCTCAGCAGCAGCCACGATGCAGCCGGTTTGTGCGCCGGTCGTACGAAGGATTCGAGTGAGACGTCGGGTATCCACTTCAGCGATAGCCACGATACCGTTTTGTTTGAGATATTCCGTCAGACTTCGCTGGCCTCGCCAATTGGAGACCACTGGAGACTCGCTGCGGATCACGAGGCCTGCAACGTGAACATCAGAAGATTCCACATCGTCTTGGTTTACGCCGACATTACCGATGTGTGGATAAGTAAGAGTAACGATTTGTCCTGTATAGGAAGGATCCGTGAGGATCTCTTGATAGCCCGTCATTGCCGTATTAAAAACGACTTCGCCCACGGCCATGCCGGAAACGCCGATAGACCGGCCTTTAAAAACAGCTCCGTCCGCAAGCACTAATGCTGCTTCAGGTCGGGCGTCATTAATTAGATGATTATGCACTATGACTCCGTATCGCCATCGAGACGCCGTTTCGGTCCCGATCGCAGTTAGAAAAAAGCTCGATTCAAGTTGTGTTTGAGACCGAGCGAAATTGATTATATCAACGGGTATTTGGCGGACTTGAAAGATGAAATACTGTTTTTAGCTATAGAGGAAAGTTCTTAGGCGGCGATTATTTAAGTTTGTTTTTAGGAGAGTTTTCTATAATTTCTGAGACAGTTTGAAAAATCAAAAAATTAAGCCGGAACAATCATCATTCCGGCCTTTGAACCCAAACCCGAGGAAATTTGCCGTCAAGACCTCCAGTTGAGGGCTTTGAGGCAGTTTGAAATGCGGGTTCTAATTACTACAAATTTTTGCTTTTCAATTTTGTCTTGAAGCTTTGGCACACTCGGCGGAATGCCGAGTGTGTTAGAGCCGAGAGGCAATAGCTAGAACTTACATCTCAGCCCAAGCATCACTTCGATTTCCTTCGTGTAATGCTTGCCGTTTTCCCGTTCGAGCTGACCATAAAGGCTGACCTTCTTGTTCGGATTCGCTTCGAAGCCAAGACCATAATAGCCGCTTGTTCCCTTCAGTTCATCCTTAAATTGAACCGAATTGGCATACAACTTCTGCTTGCCTGCAAACTGTTGTTTGACGCCGCCCTTTACAAAGACCTGAGCCTTGGTGTTGCCTTCAGCATCTTTGAAGTCTTTACCGGCGACAAGGCCCAAGCGGCCAACCCAGCTGTTGAAGTCACCCTGTTCGACTTTCATACCGTTGGACATAGAGAAGTCTTTACCCTTGATCCAGTAGTAAGCCAACTGAGCCTGGGGCTCGACGAAGAAGTCCTTAGTCAAACCGAACTTCTTGCCGACTTCGGCAGATAAACCGAGACCGAAGTTATTGACTTTACCGCTTACACCTCTTCCATCCAACATTGAAGTTGTGATCTTCTGTTGGTAGAGGTCGAAGGGGCAACGGTATCGGTGTAAATGCCACGGCAGAGCTGAAATTCTTCTTTTCTCCCGAATGTGAACAATCTATTCGCTTTTTACAGATATTCGGGTTTTACAATAGAAAAATTTGACCCAAGTTATAAAAAGACATGACTCAGCTTGATCAATTAGCTTCCCTGACGACCATTGTGGCTGATACTGGGGATATCGCGTCTATCGCAAAAATCCAACCACAAGACGCAACAACCAATCCTTCTCTTATCCTGAAAGCTTCCAAAGATCCTGCCTATCGGGCTTTCTTAACGGAAGCAGTTGAAAATTCCGTTTCCTTAGAAGACGCCGCTGATCGCGTTCTTGTGAACTTCGGCGCAGAGATCCTTAAATACGTCAAAGGCCGTGTATCTACCGAAGTCGACGCTCGCCTGTCCTTTGATGTTGAAAAGACAATCGTCAAAGCTCGCCGTTTAATCGAGCTCTATCAAGAAAAAGGCATTGATAAAGAACGTGTCTTGATTAAGATCGCTGCAACATGGGAAGGCGTCCAAGCCGCTCGCGTGCTGGAAAAAGAAGGTATCCACTGCAACCTGACGCTTATCTTCTCCGTTGCTCAGGCAGAAATCGCTGCCAATGCCGGTGTCACTTTGATCTCGCCTTTCGTCGGCAGAATCTACGACTGGTTCAAGAAAAAAGCCGGCGCCGATTGGGATGAAGAAGCAAACGCCGGAGAAAACGACCCTGGCGTTCAGTCTGTGAGAAAAATCTTCGAGCGCCTCAAAGGTTTGGGCGCAAAAACTCAGATCATGGGTGCCAGCTTCCGTAATAAAGGCCAGATCGTGGCACTTGCCGGCTGCGACCTGCTAACCATTTCTCCTAAACTGATCGAAGAGCTCTCAAACTCCGAAGAGAAATTCGAAAAAAAACTCGACGTTGTTAAGGTGAGCCCAATTCGTGCTGAACCTTTAACGGAAGCTCAATGGAGATTCGCAATGTGCGAAGAGGAAATGGCATCTTATAAATTAGACGAAGGCATCAGAGCATTTGTTAAAGATACGCTCACACTCAAGGAGACACTGCGACAAATGCGTACTGAGACAGGTAAGATTTGGCCGCAGGATTAATTGCAAAATCTATTTTTAAAAGAGTCTTTCAATGACAAACCAATCTTTTAAACCGAGAAATGCAGGCTCGCTCTTTTTGGTCTCCGCCCCGAGCGGCGCCGGAAAATCTTCGCTGGTCAATGCACTCCTTGCAAAAATTCCGGGTATCGCACTCTCCATTTCTACGACGACCCGCGCCCCTCGTCCGGGTGAAGTTAACGGACGCGAATATCATTTCACAACGGTCGAGGAGTTTCTCGCCGCCCGCGAAAGAGGTGAGTTTTTAGAATCTGCAGAAGTTCATGGAAATTTCTACGGCACTTCCAAAAAGTGGATTGAGGACACAATGGCCAAAGGAGGCGACGTCCTTCTTGAAATTGACTGGCAGGGAGCCCGTCAGGTGAGAGAACATTTCCCCGAAGCTGTAAGCATTTTTATCCTGCCTCCTTCTATCCAAGCCTTGGAAGACAGGCTTCATAAGCGCGGACAAGATTCCGAACAGACCATTACGAGACGTCTTTTGGGCGCCGGCGCCGAAATGGCTCATGCAAGTGAATTTGACTTCGTTATAATTAATTCAGTTTTTGAAAATGCGCTCGATGAATTCTGCGCAATCGTGACCGCAAGCCGTCTCCGTTTTGATAAACAGGCGGCTCGTTGTCGTGATATTTTTATTCAGCTCGGAATCCCGAACTGAATTTGATAGGTTAGATCAATGGCACGTATTACAGTTGAAGATTGTTTAAAAAAGATCCCGAACCGTTTCCAGATGGTTCTCGTAGCATCTGTCCGCGCTCGTCAGCTTTCTCAGGGTCATACTCCTAAGATTGAGTGTAAGGATAAGGCGACTGTTGCCGCACTCCGTGAAATTGCTGAGGGCGTCACAGGCTTAGAAATGCTCAACGGTATAAGATAATAGAAGTTATATGCACCGTCGGGGTTCGGCTCGCAGCCGCACCCCGTTTTGTTTTTTGGTGAAGCGCAGAAGAAAACACGAAAAATAAAACCTCAGCTAGGAGAGCAACCATGGCCCCGAATACCGCAACTGCAGGAAAAAGCTACGCACAAAAAGCCGCAGACTTGTTCATGACAGCCGTCGGCATGAAATCGGCGACTAAACCGGAGCCCAAGGAGGATGCCTTCGCAGAGGAAAAACTCAACCCTGTCGCGTCTGCCAATCTGCTTGCCGAACGTTGCCGTCAATACCTCTCTAATAGCGACGTTCAGAAAATTCGTGAAGCATTCCGATATGCTGACCAAGCGCATTTAGGTCAATTCCGTAATTCCGGTGCTCCCTACATTACTCATCCGATCGCAGTTGCAGAAATCCTTGCCTCCTGGCACATGGATGCCGAAACCATTGAGGCCGGTCTCATGCACGATGTCTTAGAAGACACGGGCATTACCAAGATCGAAATGAGCGAAAAATTCGGACTCATTGCGGG
>OGLC01001287.1_pt1 | contig 12592 bp, 10 predicted proteins | sample 1572751 | NCBI WGS metagenome assembly OGLC01 (sample SAMEA2581897, study PRJEB24529) | metagenome | biome: Human gut stool | place: China | collected 2011
GGAGGGCGGTGGCCTGACCGCGTATTTCGGCGAGGGAGGTGGATATGCTGGCGAGCATGGCCGATCCTAGGATCGGGCGGCTTAGCACGCGCGGCATGTATTTGTTGGTCGCCTCCGAGAGGCAGAGGCCGGTCACGATACCGAGGTGGGCCACGTTGTGCTGGATAATGATCAGCATGACGGACGAGAAGGGGACGACCCACAGGAGGGCGTAGCCGAACTCGGAGCCTGCCGCGAGATTCGTCGCCCAGTTTCCGGGATCGATAAAGCCTACGGTGACAAGTAATCCGGGGCCGATATATTTTAGCAAATCCAATGCCCCGGAGCGGGGGCGGTGGTTGATCTTCAGTTTGTCTAATAAGTTCATGTTTGTATGGATACTTTTAAATTTAAAAAACAGCGTAAAGATACGAATAGTTTCGTTGTTACCCAACGGTGGCCGGAAATACGTTCGTACGGCCGGTGGTGGGGATCCGTACGGCTGTCCTCGTGTAGCTGCCCGGCTGTCCGTCCGTATCCGTACGGCTACAAAGATGTAGCTACTCGGATACAAAGATGTAGCTGCCCGGATACAAAGATGTAGCTACTCGGATACGGATGGGTAGCTGTACGGATACGCGGGTGTACCCGTACGGTCGCGCCCGTGTATCCGGGCTTGTGTGTCTGCGTATCCGCCCGGCCGCGTGTCCGCGTTTATGCGGATACGGTAAACGAGCTACGGGAATGTCAACACGAAGGTTGTCTGCCGCTGGGCCGGATTGCTTCTCAACGCGATGCTGCCGCCGGACAAGCGCATGATCTGTCGTGAGATGGACAGCCCGATACCGCTTCCGCCTTCTTTCGTGGTAAAGAACGGCACGAATATATGCTCGGCTTCCTCGGGGGGGATGATGGGGCCGTTGTTCGTCACTTCTAGGATAACGGCCTCGTTGGGGTCGCAATACGCCTTGAACAAGATAAGGCCGTTTTCTTGCTCGTGTCCGATCGCTTGCATGGCGTTCTTCAAGAGGTTCAAGACTACTTGCGTGATCAGGTTCTCGTCGGCGTAGACGATCAAGTCCTCCGGTTCCACGTCGATACGAATGGTTATGTTCGGGTAGTTATTGTGATGGCGGGCCAACCGCGTGAGCCGTTCGGCGAACTTATTGACGTAGAATAAAGAGGGCTGAGGCGTCGGTATATGCGTAAACTTACGGTACGACTCGACGAATGCTATCAAGCTCTTCCCTGTATAGCTAATTACCGCCAATCCTCCCCGTATCTCCTCGTCGACATTCTGGTGGAGGGAAAGCAAGGTGTCGCTCAAGGAGGTGATAGGGGTGACGGAGTTCATGATCTCATGGGTCAAGACCCGTGTCAGCCGTATCCATGACTCGATCTCCTTATCGTCCAGCTCGCTGTTAATATCATTGATCGCGATGATGCGGACGTGTTTCTCTTGGAGCGTCATCTCGGAGACACGGACCGAGAGATGTACCGTGCCCCGCTCGTTGATAAAAGAGATCTGATGTTTCTCGCCGGGACGAACGTCGCTGATGAGGCGCTCTAGATTCTCGTCGATACGTCCGAGCTGGCGGGCATGGGTAAAGACCGTCAATCCCAGCAGTCGCAAGGCCTCGTTATTTGTCTGGAAAATATTGCCCTTATCATCTTCTACGATGATACCCGTATTCACTTGGTTCATGATCAACTCGTAATATTTCTCTTTCTGGATCGCCTCGGCTTTCGCTTGAAAAAGTATTTGGGTGATGCGGTTTAAGGAGTCGCTAACCAGCTTGTCGTTGGAGGAGCGCCCCCGGGTAGCGTACTTGAAAGCGTAATCGCTATTGTCGATCGCGTCGAACATGAAGGCTACCTTTTGCGCGTTCCGCTTGAACAAAAGGCTGATGCCCCGCAAGGCAGCCAGCCATCCGATGCCTAAGAACAGGAACCACCCCCATTCTTCCGCCAAGGCCAAGTAGGTGAGTGCCGCCGTCAGCCCGATAGCGAGGGCGAGGCGGAAGGTGAGGCTGTAATAAATGCCTTTAAAGTTCATACCGCTTGATCTTATTATAAAGCGTTTGCCGTGAGATACCCAACTGGTTCGCCACGAGCGAGAGATTACCGCCGAATTTATCCATGGCGGCCTTGATCATAGTATACTCCATTTCCTCGAGCGTAGTGATGTCATTCTTGACGGGCACCTCCCGCTTACGGGGGAAATCGAAATTGCTGCCATCTAAAGTATCACCATCGGCAATGATAATCGCTTTCTCCACGGTATGTTCCAGTTCGCGGATATTACCCAGCCAAGGTTGGGCTTTCAGCTTTTCCTTGGCGTCGTCGGTGAGGGCCATGGGCTTTTTACCGTAGATATTGGTATATTTCGTGATGAATATCTCGGTAAGCGGTACGATATCCTCCGGCCGCTCCCTCAAGGGCGGGATCTCTACGTGTATCGTATTGATACGATACAGCAAGTCCTCGCGGAATTGCTCTTTCTGTACCATCTCCTGCAAGTCCCGGTTCGTGGCGCAGATCAGGCGGATATTGATGGGGATCGGGGTATTGCTACCTACCCGTACGATGCTCCGGCGTTGCAAGGCGGTCAGTAATTTGGCTTGCAGATGATAAGATAGGTTCCCGATCTCGTCGAGGAACAAGCTTCCGTTGTTCGCTACCTCGAACTTACCGGGGCGATCCGTCCGGGCGTCGGTGAAGGCCCCTTTTACGTGGCCGAATAACTCGCTCTCGAACAGCGTCTCCACCGAGATCTACACTCTTTCCCTACACGACGCTCTTCCGATCTGTCTCCGTGATCGCGCCCATATCCACCGGTACCATGGCTTCATCCTTGCGGGGGGATAGCAGGTGTATTTCCCGGGCCAGCATTTCCTTACCGGTTCCGTTCTCTCCCGTGATTAATAGATTGGCGTCTGTCTTGGCTACTTTCTCTATCAGCATCCGTAGTTGCTGCATGGCATTGCTGTCTCCCCAGAACATACCGCTTTCCTTGGATACCAACTGCTTGTTGCCGACACCGCCTTTATGATTGGCCGAGCGGATTTGATAAGCGGCTTGCAAGGTTTCCAATAATTTAGCGTTGTCCCAAGGCTTTACCACGAAATCGGTGGCTCCTTCCTTGATTCCTCGTACCGCCAGATCGATGTCGGCGTAGGCGGTAAAGAGAACGACTTGTATCGAGGGATAAGCCTTCTTGATCTCGGAGAGCCAGAACAGCCCCTCATTGCCGCTGTTTATACCGGCGCTGAAATTCATGTCGAGCAATACGACATCCACGTTCTCGTCGTGCAGCGTGTTTTTTATCTTGTTCGGGGTAGAGATGGTGATAACCTTCTCGAAGCAAGTTCCTAACAGCATTTGTACGGCGGTCAGGATACCTTTATTATCATCCACAACTAGTATAGTGCCTTGTTTTGCCATGTCATGTCCATTTATACGGGCAAAGATACTCGATCTGGTCGATACTTCCTAAACCAGATACATCCTATTTCTGTTTCATATACCGTATGGATAAAGAAATAACGAATATAAATAGTCAGACGGGAGGGAATATCCCGGATGGCTTGCCAATCCCTAGCCGTTATTGGGCGATCCTAGCGATTGGGCTTGGTGTTACCGTGTCGGTGTTGGATGGGGCGATCGCAAACGTGGCTTTACCTACGATTGCCGGCGATCTCCATACGAGTCCGTCTGCTTCTATATGGGTGGTGAACGCTTATCAGTTGGCGATCACGATTTCTTTGCTGTCGTTATCGTCGATGGGAGAGATCTGGGGGTATCGGAAGGTGTATACGATCGGGTTGCTGTTATTTAGCTGTACCTCTTTGGCCTGCGCTTTATCCGATTCCTTGTTTACGCTGATTATCGCCCGTACGCTACAAGGTTTTGGCGCCGCTGCCATAGCGAGCGTGAATACGGCCTTGATCCGTATTATTTATCCCAAACGTTTTCTGGGGCGAGGTATGGGGATTAATGCCTTGGTGGTATCCGTATCGGCCGCCGCTGGTCCGACGATACATGCCGGTATCTTGTCCGTGGGGAACTGGCCTTGGTTGTTCGCTATAAATATCCCGATAGGTATTACCGCTTTGATATTGAGCTTTAAGTTCTTGCCGCAAAATCCGGTGAAGGCTGTCGGACGTAAGTTTGATGTTACGGCGGCACTCATGAACGCGCTGACATTCGGTTTGGTGATAGCGATTATCGAGGCGTTCACGCATGATGTACATATCTCATTGATAATAGCGGCGATTGTTATCGTATTGTTCTGTGGGTATTTCTATATCCGGAGAGAGGAACGGCAGGCCTATCCATTATTGCCGATAGACTTGCTGCGTATTCCTCTTTTTACCCTTTCTATCATTACGTCTGTGTTTTCTTTCATCGCTCAGATGCTGGCTATGGTCTCTTTCCCGTTTTTCTTGCAGCGGGTACTGGGACGCGATGAGGTGGCGACCGGCTTATTATTGACTCCTTGGCCTTTGGCGACAATGGTGTGCGCCCCTTTGGCCGGGATCTTGTCGGAGAAAATGAATGCCGGGGTCTTGAGTGGTATCGGGTTGATTATCTTCTCGGGAGGGTTGTTCTCGTTGGCGGAATTACCGGCGCATCCTTCCGATCTGGATATTATCTGGCGCATGGCGCTTTGCGGTTGTGGCTTCGGGTTGTTCCAGACTCCTAACAATAGCCTCATGATCGGGGCCGCTCCGGAAAGTAGGAGTGGAGGGGCTAGTGGCATGTTGGGTACGGCCCGTTTGCTGGGACAAACTTGCGGGGCTTCGCTGGTAGCCTTGATGTTTAAGTTATTTCCCGGCCATAGCATGCCCGCGGCGTTATGGCTTGGAATTGCATTGGTCTTTATCGGGTCGGTTATTAGTTTCTCCCGGATCAATCGTAAGGCTTGATCGGATTAGGCGAGATGCGATTTTACCTGCATTTTCGCCCGGTATCCCAGCAGGCATACAGAGCATAAGAAGCCTAATGGGTAAGCCATCCAAATCCCGGCGATACCCCAATGGAACGTGAATCCCAATAGATATCCGGCAGGTATGGCTATGATGAAATAAGCGAGAAACGAGATCCACATAATCGCTTTCACGTCGGCTAGCCCTCGTAAGGAGTTCGCTAAAATGATTTGTGCGCTGTCTCCTATTTGATAGAGCATCAATATGGGGAGTAGTGTCTTCACGATTGCGTTGACATGAAGATTATCCGTAAATATTAATCCAAGCCAGGATTGGGTCATGAATAAGGTGGTGCAGACAATACAAACGACAATAAGCCCTAGATGAAGCCCGGCAATGGTGATCTTACGCACCATATACCAGTCGTTCGCCCCTTTATAATAACTGGTACGAATCGCTACGGCGGCTCCAAGACCTAAATAAATGGTAAAACTGATCGTTGATATGGTAATGGCTATTTGATGGGCGGCAAGCTCAAGGCTACCCAGCCAACCCACCATGATGGCGGTGACGCAGAATGTTCCCGCTTCCAAGCCTTGTTGTAGACTGATCGGCCAGCCTATGGAATTCAGCCTTCTCCAACTCTGCTTATTGATACGAATATGGGTGAAACCTTTCCGGTAAGGCTTATAGTCGGTTCGCAGCATGAATACGGCGATGAAAAGCAATAGCATGATGATACGCGAGATAAAGGTGCTTATACCTGCCCCGAGCAGTCCGAGTTCCGGCATTCCGCATTTTCCGTAAATGAGGATATAGTTGCCGATGATATTCAGCAGATTCCCTGTCAATAGGACCCACATGGATATGGATGGGTTGGCTATGCCTTCCACGAATTGACGGAATGAATTATAAAGCATTACGAATAGGATCGAGACTAATGAGACTGCGAAATAAGGTCTTATCAATGGCAAGAGTTCTTCGGGTTGGCCTAAAGAGTCTAGGTTTAGGTAAATCCCCAGTAAGACGGCTATCAATAATAAGGTGGTAGTCATATTGGCAACCAGACTGTTTTTGAGCCAGCCTCCGATCACGATCTTTTTATTCATCGCTAAATTCTGTCCGATCAGCGGGGTAAGATTATAGGAGAATCCAGTTCCCATTATGATAAACGCATTTATTACATTATTGACGAACGATGCCGCCGCTAGTTCCTCCGTACTGTGCTGTCCCACCATGATGGTGTCTGCCAATCCGGTGATGATAGCCCCCAATTGTCCGATGATGATAGGTACCCCTAGCATTACTAAGGATTTATAATATTGTTTGTAACCCGCTATTCTATTGTACATATGTATTGTTCTGTTATTAATGATGGTGTAAAAATCCTTGATCGTATATACCGGATATACGATAGAGTTGTTCTAAATGAAAATGTAAAGATAAATTAGAAGGAATAGGGTGCGGATACGGTAGAACCTCTCGTAGTCCAATGGACGAACAAGATGCTTTTAGTCGTAAAAAAATAATATTCGAATTTACAGCTCATACCTCTTCTTAGATTTAGCGGTGCAAAATTACGTAAAATCACTGGAATCCGCAAACCTTCAAAATTACCTTTGTTTTTGGGATCGCACTTTTTTTATATCTTTACGGTTATAAGATAAATGAATGATTATGGATCAGTTCGTAGAACAATTAAGGCAGGTGTCTCCTTTATCAGATGAGATCGTGGGGCAGTTGTTGGAAGAAATGAAAGAGGTTTCTTTTGCTAAGGGAGAATTATCGATCCGGGAGGGAGAAAGAGATCCGTTTGTTTGGTTCGTGAAAACCGGATTGGTCCGGGCTTTCGTGGAGCGTGAGGGGAAAGATATCTCGTTATGGTTCGCCTCAGATAGCGAGGTGATCAATTTTGTTTATCGGGATATCTCCGCCGATAATGTTCAAATGTTGGAGAATACGACATTATTGAGAATACCGAAAACGAAATTGGATTACCTATGCAGGAGCTCCCTTGAGTTGGCCAATTGGGGGTTGAAAATACAAGATTACTATCTTCGGGAATATGAGAACTATTTTATAAACGATAGTTGGATGGAAGCTCGTGAACAATATGAGTCATTGCTGAAAACCCGTCCGGACTTGATCTTGAAACTACCCTTGAAACATATCGCCTCTTATTTACAGATAACCCCACAGTCATTGAGCCGTATCCGTGCTTCTGTAAAAAAATAGGGAAAAGTCATTATTTATCATAGGGTAATTTTTCTTGTTTTCAATAGCCATATCTTTGCGTCGTTAAAAACGTGAAGTGGATAATATGAAAATGAGTGGAGAAAAGGCGATCCATCGCCAAGAGTTGGAGCGTGGTTTACTAACCCAAAAGATTTCAAGACTATTTCTGAAATATACGATACCGGGAGTAGCCGGCCTATTATTCCTCGGGATTCAGTCGGTGATCGATGGTGTGATATTAGGGCGGTTTGTCGGGGCGAACGCTTTGGCCAGCGTGAATCTGATCTTACCTTGCTATAGTTTGATGACGGCTTTGTCTATCGTGATAGGAGTAGGGTGTCAGACCTTGATCGGTATAAACCTCGGACGTTCGGATCGGCAAGAGGCGAATAACGCTATAACTACTTCGTTCTTGTTTCTTGGAGGAATATCCGTTTTGATTAGCGGGTTGATTTATATATTCGCCGGAGATATCGCCCGTATGTTAGGTGCGAATGACGTATTGGTTACGGGAGCCGTGGACTATATTCGTTCCCTTGTCCCGTTTTTCCCTTTATTATCATTGATGTTCTTAGGAGATTATATGATTAAGGCGATGGGGCATCCGCTTTATGCCATGATCGTAATGGGAAGTACGGTGTTGATTAATATCGGTCTGGATCTTTTGTTTATCCCGGTAATGGGTTTAGGGATTAAGGGGGCGGGATTGGCTACAGGCTTGGCCTTTACCTTGGGAGCGCTGTTCAATATTCCCCGGATGTTCCAGCGAGGGCAAGTCGTAGCGGTACAAAGAGGACGTTTCCGTTGGCCTTTGGTCTGGAATGCGTTATACAATGGCTCTTCGGAAGGAATATCCGAGCTATCTGCCGGAATCACGATTTTTTTGTTCAATATAACGATGATGCGATATTTAGGAGAGGATGGAGTCGCCGCCTTTACGGCGATTAACTATATCCTGTTTATCGCCACCACGGTATTTTTAGGGATATCCGATGGAATTATACCGATTATCAGTTATAATTTCGGGGCAGGAAGATTGGACCGGATCGAGAAAGTGCTGAGATTAGCAGGGCGTGTTAATTTTATGATAGGTATAACGTTATTCGCCATCTTATTCTTTTTCGGGCAACAGATCACGTCCTTTTTCTTTAAGGGAGGAGAGGCTTTGGACGCTTTGGCGATCGCTAATTACGGCATAACGATTTATTGCTTCACCTTCTTGATGAGTGGGCTGAATATATTGGCCTCCAGTTATTTCACGGCTATCGGCAACGCTAAGCTGTCGGTTGTTATCTCTATGCTGCGTAGCTTGGTATTCGTAACCTTTGGTATTATCGTTTATCCTTCTTTATTCGGCATCCAAAGTATTTGGTATAATGTACCGGTGGCGGAATTGTGTACGTTATTTATCTCCTTTATGTTGGTAAGGAGAGAACTTTTAAAAGAGGCCGTGCTGAAAAATTAATCAGCACAACCTTCTTAATTTCTTATTCGATATTCTTCCGTATCTTGGTCAGATACTCTTTCATCTTCTCGGAATCCTTATCCTTGATGATTTCTTGCAGGATATGCAATTCCTCTTGTATCCGCTCGATTTGGCGAGGGGTACGGGGGTTGAAAAGGATCTCGGTCAATAGAAAATCGTCCTCGGACAAAAGGCCGCGGGCGATTTTCATATGGCGTTTGAAAGTGGTACCCGGGGCATCCTGATGCTTCATCGTAGCGGCAAATACCATAGTGGAGGCGAATGGGATACCTAGTGAGTAGGCTACCACTTTATCGTGCTCCTCGAACGTGTATTCGCAGATATGCAAGCGGAGGCTGGAATAAATATCCTTGAAGAATATCTTGCCCAGATGATCGCCCTCGGAGATAATAATCGTATTCTCTTTCTCCAGTTGTCCCAGATTAGCGAATGTAGGTCCGAACATCGGGTGAGTGGAGACATACGGGAAACCGCATGTCTCATAAAACTCCTTCAAATAAGTCTTCACGGAAGCGATATCGGAAATAATGCAATATGGCTGCAAGTAAGGCATTACGGCCTTGAAAGCCTCTATCGTGTAACTTAACGTCACGCAGTTGATGACCAACTCGGGATTGAAATCCTTAACCTCTTCCGGGCTTTGTAGGCGAAGGGCGTTATAGATAAAACGCATACGTTTCGGATCTTTCTCCAATACGGCTACCTCATGATCAAAACTAAGCAGGTCGGTGAAGAAAGAACCCATCTTTCCTGCGCCTAAAATCAATATTTTCATCTTATAAATTATTGTTCGTTCATGATAATCATTTGCTGGCGCACGGATTCCTCATGGATCTCCTTCAAGATCTCCTTTACAAAGTCCGGGCTCAGGTCCATTTGCTCACCCATGCAGGAGCGTTTCTCTAAGATCTCGCTGTAGCGGGGAGACTGTAAGATCGGCATATTGTGCTCTTTCTTATAAACGCCGATCTCCTTGGAGATACGCATACGTTTAGCCAAAAGCTCCAATAATTGCTCGTCGATACCATCGATCTGGCGGCGAAGAGCGGTCAGGTTCTCGGTAGTCTGGTTTACGTCACGGATCACCAATAGGTTCAATACGTAATCCAATACATCCGGGGTGATTTGCTGGGAAGCGTCGCTCCATGCGCAATCCGGGTTACAATGAGACTCTACGATCAAGCCGTCGAAACTCAAGTCCATCGCTTGCTGGCAAAGTGGGGCTACCAACTCACGCTTACCACCAATGTGACTAGGATCACAGAAAATAGGCAGGTCCGGCATACGGCGGCGAAGCTCGATAGGAATATGCCACAACGGAAGGTTACGGTAGATTTTCTTGTCGTATGAGCTGAAACCTCTATGGATAGCACCCAAACGATGAATGCCAGCTCAGTACAAACGCTCGAACGCTCCGATCCATAACTCCAAGTCCGGGTTAACCGGGTTCTTGATCAATACAGGTACATCAACCCCTTTTAACGCATCGGCGATCTCTTGGACAGCGAATGGATTTACCGTCGTACGTGCTCCGATCCAAAGGATATCGATACCGGCTTTCAATGCCTCGAATACATGATCTTTAGTAGCGACCTCGGTAGATACCAGAATGGCGGTCTCTTTTTTCACTTTCTTCAACCAAGCCAATCCCTCGGCTCCGATGCCCTCGAATCCACCCGGTTTCGTACGAGGCTTCCAAATACCCGCGCGGAATATCTTAACGCCTCTGGAGGCTAATCCTTGGGCTGTTTCTAACACTTGCTCTTCTGTCTCGGCGCTACAAGGGCCTGCGATTACGATAGGACGTTGTGTGTCAACTCCCGGTAATGCTAACGGTTCAATCTTCATTTCCATCTGTGTGATCTATATTTTAATTTTCAATTTTCAGTTATAAATTCTCAATTCTCTTCAAGGCTTCTTCTAAAGTCTCGTTCTTGCAGCAAAGGGAGATACGGATATAACGCTCGCCACGGCTACCGAAGATAAATCCCGGCGTAAGGAATACGTTTGCCTCGTATAGCACCTTGTTGGCGATTGCCTCGCCGCTCTCGGCGGAGTCGGGGATACGTCCCCAAAGGAACATACCTACTTGGTTCTCGTCGTACTCGCATCCCAAAGTACGCATGATTTGTCCGGCAAGGTCCCGGCGGCTACGGTAGACACGATTCATGTTATCGTACCATTCTTTCTTTGCGCTCAGGGCTTCTACCGCCGCATATTGCATCGGCTTGAACTGCCCGGAGTCGATATTGCTTTTTACCTTCAGTATCCATTGGACGAATTGGGCGTTGGAAGCCAGCATCGCCATACGCCAACCCGGCATATTATGAGCCTTACTCATGGAGTTCATCTCGATGCAGATCTCTTTGGCTCCCGGTATGCTTAAGATACTTAGCGGATGCTCATTCAAGATGAAGCTATAGGGGTTATCATTACATATAATAATACCGTGCTTCCGGCCGAAGGCCACCAGTTTCTCGTATAGCTCTACGCTAGCGTTCGCCCCTGTGGGCATATTCGGATAATTGGTCCACATCAGCTTTACATTGGAGAGATCCATTTTCTCCAGTTCCTCGAAATCCGGTTGCCATCCCAGTTCCTCTTTCAGCTCGTAAGGGATCAAACGGGCCTCTACCAGTTTGCTGACGGAACTATATGTCGGATATCCCGGGTTCGGAACCAGTACGCCATCCCCCGGATTCAAGAATGCCAGCGAGATATGCAAGATACCTTCTTTGGAGCCGATGAGCGGCTGGATCTCTGTTTTCGGGTCCAAGTCTACGTCGTACCACGTCTTGTACCAGTCGGCGAATCCCTTACGCAGTTCCGGTATGCCCACGTACGGCTGATAGCCGTGCTCGTTCGCTTTACGGGCATGTTCACACAACGTCTCGATGGTCTGTTCCGAAGGTGGAAGGTCGGGGCTACCCACGCCAAGGTTGATGACGTTCTTGCCTGCGGCATTCATCTCGGCTACTTCCTTCAATTTCTTGGAGAAGTAGTATTCCTGTACGCTACCTACACGGTTAGCGGGTGTAATATTACACACTTTGTCTTCCTTCTGCATATTCGCCTAATATTTTTAAGTCTTTTGTTAACGGTCTGATAGCGTCCAACGCTTGTTTGTAGCGGGTAAAATCCGTGAAAGTAAGGTCGATGTAGAACAAGTATTCCCATTCACGCCCGATAATAGGCAAGGACTGTATTTTAGAAAGATTCATGTCGTAAAAAGAGAGAACGGAGAGGACTTTGGAAAGGCTGCCGGAGGTGTGGGGAAGAGCGAATACGAGAGAGGATTTGTTTTTATCGGTTCCTCGAAGCATCTCATCCGCCGTCCAGCGGTCCGCTATAGCGAGGAAGCGGGTGAAATTCCGTTTGTTAGTTTCGATCCCCTCGGCAAGGACTTCCATCTTGTAGATCTGGGCAGCCAGTTTCCCGCATATCGCCGCATGTCCTTTCAGTTGGTTTTCCGAGATCCACCGGGCACTCATGGCGGTATCTTCTTTCTCTACCACCTTGGCGTTGGGCAGAGTATCGAGGAAATCGGTACATTGCATCAACGCTATCGGATGGGAGTTGACCTCTGTTACCTCGTGTATAGAGGTTCCCGGAAGAGCTACCAAGGAATGGGAGATACGTAGCTTATACTCGCCGGTGACGCTCAGCCCGCTTTCACGGATCAACTCATGATTTTGCAAAAGACTTCCCGCTATCGTGTTTTCGATAGCCATCATACCGAGGATCGCCGGATCTTTCTTGATTGTCGTGATTACATCTCGAAAAGTATTACAAGGAATAATCTCTATTTCCTCACCTTCATGATAATTACGGGCGGCGATGTCGTGATACGAACCGGCTATTCCCTGTATTGCTACTTTCTTTTTCATCTTGTTTCTCTATTTTTACTCTAAACTGTTACAAACAAAAAAAGTCCCACCGAAACCGGCAGGACTTTATATTTTAT
>OGLC01001292.1_pt1 | contig 12513 bp, 7 predicted proteins | sample 1572751 | NCBI WGS metagenome assembly OGLC01 (sample SAMEA2581897, study PRJEB24529) | metagenome | biome: Human gut stool | place: China | collected 2011
CAAAACCCTTTGTCGGGGTTAAATACCCAAATAACGGGCTAACCGTGGAAATGGCTATTATTCGCCATTGTTCCCAATTAAAAATTCTTTCCATAATATTTAAGCCATTCAAAACAACCCATATTTTCCAAATAACAATTGTCGTTTTCTGACGCTTTAGCCTCTTTTTCAAATGATATGTCTTTGTATGCGTTCTTTAATTTGAACAATGATTTAAAGAACCATTCCAAAACATACCAAATATAAAAAGAAAACAACGGCAATATATACCACCATGCCGAAATATCAAATATCAATTGCAATATAAACATTATTACCCATCCGGCAAAAAACATTTCTATCCACTGACGGGCGTGCGTACACTTTGAGGCATTTCCGTTTTGTCCTTAAATTCAGTAAAAACAAATGCCGTCAAAGTTATTGTTGTGTAATTAGCCCATAATATTAAATGGGCTAATTTGCTGTTGTAAATAATCTTTTTCATTTTAATACATATTTAACGTTTTAGCTATCAGCCTGCATAATATCTCTTTTCCATAAGTATTTAAGTGTAATTTATCGTATTCGTACACGTTTAAACTCCACATAGTACAACCAATGGAATGACCGTCAACAAAAGGAATACCCAATCTTTTACATGTATCTTCCATTCTGATTGATATTTCAGCCATATTAAATAAATCGTCCTGCGATTTACTATATGGCGGCGTTATTGTATCGGTTGCATATTGCGCCCTTTCCGGTTGCGAAATAAAACAAACTAAAATTTGCGGCTTAAAAAAGTGTATTGTTTCAACCGTACTTTTCATTGCAGCACACATGTTTTTTTGTGTAAAACTATTTGGCGTATTATTATTTGCCAATAGTTGATATGGCGACAATCCGAACACTTCATTATATCCGGAACCGTTTTGTATCATTTTTATATACCCGGTTACTTCTTGTGCTTCTGTAAAATCCACAGAAAAAGCAATTTTCCAATCGGGCTTATTTAATACTCCCCATGCGTTCATACCATCGGCAATTCTCTGTATATATATAGAGTTTTTATCTTTTGATATTGTATAACCATCAATTGTTAATGCTACAATTTTATCAATAAGACTTTCGACCGTATCACCACTTGAATATGTAACACTTTGAGCAACTCCCGACAAATTGTTTTCTGTACCGATAGTAATTTTTACGGTTCCGCTTCCAACAAAGTTTCCATCCTTAAATACAGAATTATATGCAAGTTCTTCAGATTGTGTTTTTCTGAATATTTGCAACTCATATTTCAAATGTTTATCTGTATTTTCTTCATCATAATATTTACCAAACAAATTTCCTCCGTGACCATAATCATTTGTTCCACCTTCGACGAAACAAATATCACAATTCTTTATTTGATTTATATTTGCTTCATTGTTTACCATGTTTTGTATAAAATTGGTAATTGTCTGCCCGTTTTGTCCATTACTTTCATAAGATGCTAATTTTAAATATTTTGCAGAACCTTGTGGAATACCTAAAACAACGTATGAATCACCAACATACAATCCCTTTTTACCTGCATGTGGGAAATATAAATTAAGCCCTGCTTCTAATACATTTTTTTCAATGTCAAAAATTAAATCATTTAATCCATATCCAAATTTTTGATAACCCTCGTCTGTTTCAGACAACCAAACGTTTATATCCTCTTTAGATGTAAGATTTAATTTTCCAAATTTAACAAAATACACATTTTCCGGGAATGGTTCTCCGGACGTCAGCCCGGTATTTCTACCGACTTCTTTTTGTTTTTCATCGTATGTAAAATAATATCCTTGATTTCCAAAATAATATGTTTTTCCGGGTTTAACGGGTATTAAATTAGAATACGTCCACGCCCCTATTCCTTGAGGCTCATTCCATAAAGCCGGATTTACCATATTTCCATTTAGTTTTACATACAATGGCAAATTTACTAATGCGTTTTTTTCGTACAATACCGTTTTTTGCTGTAATTCTTTTACATTTTCAATTGTTGTAATATCTTCAACGGTGTATATTTCAACATCTTTGTCAAGTGTTCCGTTCTTTATTCTGTTAATGCCAAAATATGCGCTATTTTCCGGTGCTAACAAAATCGCATCATAATAATCATTTAATATTTCAGTTGTAAATATCTGTAATGGTGTTTTGTCAATATCGTAAAAGACAACAGATACTTTACTATTAGATGTCGTATATAGGTTTTTAAATAGGAATAATTTATTATTTAGTCCGGTAATATCGGTATAATCGTAAGATTTTCCATAAGGATAACCGGAATATACCCCACTAATGTTTATTAAATATCCGTTTTTAGCTTTTAATGTCACATTCCATTTGTTTATTAATATCCCTTTTTCAATATTAGATATTTTTTCATTGATTTGTGGAATATTAGATAAATATTTTGCTGCATCCTCAACGTTTAAATCTGTTATAATATATCCATATCCCCCGGTTAATAATGCGTTACCCGTACTACCAAATGCAATTTTAGGATAGTTTTCTACTTCTTCCGGTAAAACTAAATCCGTATTTATGGTTGTTCCGACTGCAACATTCCGTTGTATTATTTTCCATGTTCCTTTTTCATACCCATATAAACTAACATAGGAATTTGATGCAATTTTTAAGTTGACAATATGTAGCGTTAAACCTTTTTTAAAGTTAGTAAATTCTATTTTCTGACTTGTTCCGTCTGCCTCAACTTTTTGTCCTCCAAAAACCGAACCTACGTTTGATTTACCCGCCAATTTTTTATCAACATCATCTTTATCTGAAATTTCGTTCCAATTTGAATCTTTTACCCATTCCAAATCTGTTATTGCCGTTCCAATGTATTGTTCATTTATCCAACCGTTAATAGGGTCTTTGTAGCTTATTCGCATACCGGGTTTTCTCAACTTGGAAATAACTTGTTTCCTCGTTGTGGCAACGTCTGTGTTCCAATCTAAAATCATGTTACCACCTCCGGCTCCTACTTCCAATGTTTGTTTACTCCATGTCCCATTCCATTTTAAAACGCCTAATTGACCAACTTCAATTGTTAGATTTGAAAAGTTTACGTATGTTCCCTCTCCTGCCAAATAGAAAACGTTTTGGTCGGGCGTACCCGGATTTGTAGCTGTTGTTGCAACGCCTACAAATTGATAATTATCCCCTAAACTATTAATCATTGTAAGCAATGTATTTTGCAATACTTGCCCGGTAATTGATTGCGTTCCGTTCGTTTTAATAACGTTTGAAACCGCTTGTTTTAGTTGTTTGTAATTTCCCATAATTTAATTTTTAATGGTTTTGAAATCATTATTATAATCGTCGTTAAAATCTCCTTTGTTTGCTATTATATAGCCACGTCCTATTTTCTTAACAACGGTATTTGTTTTAAACTCAATTTCCACGCTCGCCAAATCCCCCTGCGTTTGCCATTTCGGGGTAATTAAAAACGTGTCGCAATCGTATTCCCTGCCGTACTTGTCAGTTATATGTATGTAATCAGCCATACGAATAAAACGCATAACGTCGCAAAGGAACTCCGGTGCCAATATCGTACATTTAAACGTTTTGACTGATATTTGTTTTTCCGGGAAAAAATACCCGTCCCGTTCTTCGCCGTCCTCTTCAAATTCATAATCCGGTTTTCCTAACTCTGTACAAAGGTATAATGTATTTTTGAAATCCGGGTTTTTATATACTATTTGCCCGGCGTCAAATACCAAATTTTCAATATCCCACCATTGTATTTTTAAGTAACCGGAAACATCTTGTACAACCGTGAACATTTCAGAATACCACGTTTGCACGCCATCCGATAACGTCATATAATATATTCCGTCCAACTGATTTAATGGCATGGGTAATATTGACGGGTACAATATAACATCATAACCCAACGTTTGAAACCGGACAATCTGCAATCCGGTTTCTTTCATATACGTTGTTATGTTTGCAACTTGCTTTCCGGTCTTTTCATACAATACCACTGACGTAACATTGTTTGACCGTGTGTTTCTCATTATCTGAAACGGTAACAATCTATCAGCCGGGGCAAATAACGGGTAAATTGCGCCGTATGCGTAACTTTTTCTGTGGTTCTGTTCATTTATTGACGTGTACCACGGTAAAACACTTATGTTGTTATTCTGTATCATATTTCAACGTTGCTTTAATATTTCGACTACACAAATTTACCGAAAGTTTATCAACTTGACCGTTACCGATATATGTTTTAACTAACTGCATCGGGTTTGGGTCTGTGGTTCCTGCCGGGAAATTCAATGTTTGTTTCTTTTTACGTTCCAATCCTCCCAAAGCATAATATTGGGAATTATTTATTTTGAAATTCCGTGCGGGCATATCATAAACCCAATATGTCGGTTGTATATTGATAAACGCTAAATATCCATTTTGCAAAAAATATTCTACGCCATCAACGGTTTGTCTTGTAAACGGCAATTCCAATTGTCCACCTCCGGACGGCATAACCGCCGCAAACAATGCGAATCCATCCAAACTAATTGCACCGGGGTTTAACAACATCAAATCAATATCGGACGTAAAATTGGAAATATTTATTTCTTCTATCTTTCCGGCTGTTACATATTTGGACGTAATTTCTATTGGTAAACCCTCAAATGGTGTTGTTACATCATCCATCCACTCAAAGTGATAACGTTCCGGCATTTCTACTTTGTCAAATGAATATTCAGACGTTGCAAAAGCTAATTTTTTGCCGTTCCTAACGTTTTCTAATTGTGTTAAATCATAATCAATAATCGGGTTATATCCATACGAACCGCCATTTCTAAACCAACTTACCTGTTCAATTTTAAATTTTCCGTCCTCAATATACCAATAACATTTGTAAATATCCCGTAGCATCGTCATAATCTGTTGTAATGTAATCGGGGCTTTTTGCGCCGGGGTTTTATATTCGCCATTAATGATATTACTTTTCTGACTTATTAGCAACTTAAATGACTGCCCGGAAATAGGATTGTTTGTGTTATAAAGAAATTGGCTGTATTCCGGCGTCGCTTCATGCGTTATTCCGGGCGCAAATTCTTTTAATAGCACATTGATACATGACGACAATGTAAACGCATCACGCAAAGTATATGCTTTTCGGGCTTTTTCCTCTAATATCCAATCCATCAGATAAAACCCAAACCATAACGACGCATAACGCCACGTTGACCGGGCGATTGGATAAAACGTTTGTCCATATATGGAATAAGGCGGCTCAAAATACTTTCCACTGTCGGCTAATCCCCACTCGGTCGGCGTATCTGAAAAATTATTAGATATAAATGCCACGTCGATTGCGTAACCAATTGCCCGGCGGTAATTTCTATTATTATCTACAATATCATCGGACGACAACGGGTATGTATCTAAATCGCCTATTTTATCAACATCAACCAAATACCGGGCGTATATATTATAACTTTTCATATCGGCGTGCATCGTACCCGTTGCTCCGGAACCCTCAACGGCGGTTAAATCAAATTCCAACGTATCAAAAGGTTCTTGCGTCATCTTTGTATACCGGAACATTGCCACATCATCAGAACGGCGGCGTATCTCAACACCTGCTAGCCCAATAGGTAGCCCACCCGCAACTCGTTTTTGTGCAATATGGATATAATAATTTACATTTAATTCCGGGTATAAATCTCCCATAAATTCATCAGGACTTACACCCGTCGACATCCGCCCACTATAAAGCCCGGATATTACCGCCGGGGAACCTTGCGACGTAATTTGTATTTCTTTCAAAATATTACATAGTGCAAAATGATAGGTTTGTATTAATGCGTTTTGGTCAGTCGTGGCGTTTGCGTCTTGTTCCCAATTCGTGCCGCCCAAAAAGCACGAAACAATACTATCTCCGGGAACGTATATTTGTATCAATGGGCGTTTTCTTATTGTAAGAAATTCGATTTGTGGGGCCAACTCAATTAAATTGTATTCCTTTTCCAATCCTGCCAAAACGTCGTTGTATTGGTCTATTGTTTCCGGCTGTACCGTAACCAATTTATCATCATCATTAAACGTACAATCCGTTTTCATAAACTTTGCTTTATAGTATTGATTGTATGTTTGTCCCCAATCATCGCTTTTTTCGATATATAGGAAAAATTCAGAATCAAACGGGGCGTTATTGATAATATCGTAATCAGCACGGACAAAGTTTATTTTACCGGACAATTTAGCCCGGTAAAACCTTTGATTTGTTTCCAACTCATAATCCAACGTTAAATCATCCTTATAATTGGGGCGGACGGTTTGTTTGGTTCCGTCCTCCCCTATCTGCAAAAAGAATCTATATTTTGGTGTCATAGTCTTTTTATTTTACGTTTCAAATTCTTGTAACTTTCAATCGTATTTCCGTCGCCATCCACGTAAACCCGTCGTCGGTTCTGTTCCTTAATTTCCCTTACATCATCCGACAAATTGCGTAAATCCGGGCTTTGTCCGGTAACGTTTAACGTCAAACCGTCGCCGTCTGAATAGGATTTTAAATACTTATGTGCAAACGTACCATTGTTTAGCGAATTGATAACGTCCGGTATTATCTTTCTGAAACGGCGTGAACTTCGTTTATTTATCACGGCGAAAAATTCGCCTCCCTCGGCACGTCGGCGGGTTCCGTCCGGTTTCGTTCCTAAATCAATATCATTTCCGCTTTGGTGCGAACCGCCCTCCAAAAGTTCAACGGTACCGTCGCCGTATGTTTCCGTTCCTCCGGTTCCTCCGGTCTGTTTTGCCAATTGCGCCGCCTTGATTTTAGACGCTGCAAAACTCGCCCACATTACGGCAATTGCAGGTATTGCAAACGGGAAACCTAATTGCGACCATATCAACGCCGTTGCTGTTACCATGTTTCCGATTTGCTGCAATGTTTGTATTGCTGCCTGCTGTTTTTGCGCTTTCTGTTGTTCTTTCAACGCTTTTTCTTGGTTTTTCTTTGCCAAATCCAACTCCTTTTGCGCTTGTACAACATTATTGGCGTACCCGTTTGCCCTTGCTTCCAATTCTGCATCCAACGCCGATTGTGCGGCGGAAACCTCTTTATCCGCTTGCTCAACGGCTGCATCTGCTGCGGCAACACGTGCCGCCGTGAATGTATTTAACGCATCCAATGCGTATTGCATAGACGTATTAATTGCCTCTTTTTGGTCGTCGTCCAAATTAAGCCCAAACAAACCGTAAATGTCTGTTCCTCGTTCCTCCCCTTTGGATTGCTCAATTTCTTGGTCTATTTTTTTAATAGTGTTTTGAATTGTTTGTACCTCAACATCAGACAATTTATTGGCGGCTTGCTGATTTAATTCTAAAACCTTTTGCAAACGTTCCTTTTCTGCTTGCAAACGGAATTGAGTTTTCCGGGCTTCTGAATTTCTCAACAAATCAAACTCCGATTGTGCCAACGCTTGTTGTTGGTCGAATATCTGTAATTGCGCTTGCAAATATTCGTCCGCAATTCCGGCTCCCTTTGCGTCAAAACTTGCATTAATCGCCCCGGCGTCTTGCTGTTGCCCGGTCGGTTTCTGTTGGTTCTGTAATAATGCGGTTTGTCTTTCGTTTTCCAACAACTGCATCCGCAATTGTCTTTCCTGCTCGCTTCCCTTTTTGACTGCTTGCAAACGTAATTCAATGCTTTCTTTCTGCAACGCCAATTCCTGCAATTGTCGGTCTTGTTCGATTTTCAATAACGCCTCGGTTTGTTGCTGTTCCAACGCCGTAATTGTGGCGTTTATCGCTTGGCGTCCGGTTTCGTTCAAATCCTTTTCGGTCTGCAATTGGTGTTGTAAATCCTCAATTTGGCGGGAATACTGATATTGCGTTTGTTGGCGACGCTTTGCCCATTCGTCGGTTTCCAACTGCAATTGTGCATCCTGCAATTTTCGGGTTGCTTCCAAATTCTTTTTATATGCCGCCTCAATTTGTTTTGCTTGCTGTTCTGCTGCCTTTTCCGCATCGCTTTTACCCCTCGGCGTTACGGTTGGGTTCTGTGTTGTTACGGGTTTGTTCCCGGCCGGTTCTTTTGGCGTATCTCCTACGGAAACGGGGATTGTTATCGGCTTTATTTTCTTTTGCATATCATCCAACCCCTCTTTGAAATTTTGGGTAATGTCCTTTACTTGTGCTTTTACCAAATTTCCGTATGCGGCTGCATAATCTGACAACCCTTTTTTAACGTCGTCAAAATCCAACGTAAACGCTCCCTTTAATGCGGTTCCGGTTGCTTTGACAATATCAATAAAGAATCCAAACAAATTTCCCAACGTGTCAAATGTGGTTTTAAATCCGGCAACTATACCGTTCCAAATGGCACGTATCAAAACACTTTCATTGTACAACTCAATAAAGTAATTGACAACATCAATAACCCCTTTTATTATCGCCGTCAATCCTTGGTTAACAAAAACTTTTGCCTGCGTTGTCAACGTTTCAAAATTTCCTCCGGTTGCGTCAAACAACCCGGATAATGCGTTTTGCAACTCAATTTGGCTTTGCAATTGTTCCTCCTGCAATTGCGCCAAAACTCCGGCTTTCCCTTTTACTTCATCCATGTTTGTTGAAATATCTTTCAACGTGCGCAAATACTGCAATCCGGCGTCCTCTCCGGGCCCCCCGAATATATCTGCAATTGCAGCCCCGACCGTTGCCGCATTATCCGGCAATTTTGCCAATTTTGCGGAAACGTCTTGTATAACATCAAATATCGTTTTGGTTCCGGTCTGCAAATCTTTTTGAACTTGTTCCGACGAAATACCAATACCATCCAAAGCCTCCGCCGTCGCCGTCGTCATTTCACGCAAACGCAAATTTGCCTCCTTAATTGCGTCAACGCCTTTGTCTGAAAAGATACCCATTTTGTTTGTTTGGGTAACAATTGCAACAAATTGGTCTGCTGATATTCCCGCCTCTTTGAAATATGCCGGGTATTCTTTCAACGTGTCTAAAAATTCCCCGTTCGCATCGCCTCCGGCTAAAAACCCATCCTTAACCAATTGCAATGCCTCATTTGCAGAAATACCAAATTGTTTTGATAATGCGTTTGTTGCAATCAATGTTTCCCGGAAATCTGCGTTGAATGAATCGGCGACGGCTTGCACCTCATTTCTAAACGCTTTCAAATCATCGCCACTTTTCCCGGTAAATTGTTGCGTCAATCTCGTTGCCTCAACTAACCCGGCGTTATAATCGTACCACCATTTAAACGCCGCACCCGCCGCCGCAATTCCGGCAATCGCCAAAAAAACCGGGTTTGAAAGTAATCCCAACAAAGTTTTTCCCAATGCTTTTGCCCCGTCGCCAATAGCTGTAAAAACGGCTTTACTTTCAGCCCCGCCACGTCCTAACGCCAAAAGACTTTCGCCAAATGCGCTATTTAAACCTAACGTTTCTTTTAATTTGTCGCCATACGCAATAATTGCGTCGGACGCCTCCGTATAATTTCCGACGTTCAATTGAAATTTCCCGGTTGCTTCCTGCAAACGTTTCATTTCTTCGTATATTTCTTTGGTTTGTGCAACCAATTTTCGCCCCTCCTCGGTGTTTTCCCGTTCGGCTTTAGTCATGTTGTTTAAATAAATCTTATTCAATGAATATTGCGCCGATAAACGGTTATAACTACCCTCGGCGGATTGATTTATTTTCACAATCAGTTTATTAATTTGGTTCGCTTCCTGCTGTGCCAATTTTAACTCGGCTAACTTTTTGGCGTTCTCGCTTTCTGCAAACGCCAAATCACGTTGCGCACGTGCCAAACGTTCCGCATCGTCTGCGGCTTTTTTGGTTGTCTTTCGCCCGTCCTCCGTTGCGCCGGAAACCTTTTTCAGAATCTCCGCCAATTGTATTGCCTCGGCTTTGATATTTTTCAGTGCATTTGTATAGGTGTCCGAAAGTTCATCCAATTGTTTTATCAAATCTGTAATCGAATTATCCGGGCTTATTAAATCCGAATATTTGATTGGGTTGTTATTATCTGCCATACGCCGATTGTTAAGTTATTTACGGGAAATTCCCCGTCTGTTGCATTTTCTTTTCTCAAACGTGTAATTATCGCCTAAAAATAAAAACGCCGGAAATAGCCTTATTTTACCTTTTTTTGCTTGTTTGCTTTTTTGGCTTGTTCCTTGATATACTCAAATGCGTTGTAATATTCCAAAACGGTAAATTTCTTTGGGTCAACATGCAAATTTTGGGACAATATCAAACACATATTTTCAAATTGTCTGTCATGCCTAATTTCCACGCTTTCCGACCCGGTAAACGTCTGCGGGTTGAAATAGGTTATCAACTCCGCCGTAATGTCGTCAATCTCTTTTGCGTCCGCCTCGGTTGCCCGACCGTCTATTATTGTGCGTAATACAACAATCGTTCTTTGTTTCAATTTATCGTAATACTCTTTCAATGTCGCATCATCGAACAACCGGGGAAAATACAAACGCAATTCATCGTCTATTTTTTTTTTAACCGCTTCCAAATGGGCGGTTATCTCTGAATTTGCAACGTCTTTAAAAAGACTCATTGTTTGTTGCAATCCATCATCTGACAAATCATTTCGGGGTTTACCATTTATTGATTTAACCAACACGGCAAAAGCCAAATGCCGGGGGGAAACCTCGGATTGAATGAAATATATGTTTTGGCGCATATTTTCCAACTCAACGGTTGCCATGTTTGGCGTTGGGCTGTTCAAATAACGTATTACCTTTTCAATATGTCGGTCAAAATCCGATAAATCAGAACCAACCCCGGCGTCAACCAAAAGCATTTTGTTATACTTGTGGAAACGCAACATCGGCAATTCGTCTATACTATCATACAACTCAACGTTCATTCCTTTTATTTGTACATTCTTCATAATAAAACACGTGTTATCATTGTACTACAAAAGGGAACGCCCAAAAATGAGAGGTTCCCGGTAAATATCAACGCAAAGAAACAAATCAAAACGCACGCCCACCACGACAAACAGAAATCGCAATTAAACATCTTTGAAAAGAAATCGTTCCCGTGAATCTGTACCCATTCAATGACGCCCCATTTGCGTAATAACGTCAGCACAAAAGCCGCTATTAATGCGACAACAATAATGTTATAAATAAAATGTTCCATATACTACAATTTACATGTTTCTCCAATACTTAATTCTCCATAGAACCGGAACCCGCCGTACGGGTGCATTAAAAATTGGTTGTCTATTTCGTCCAAAGAAAAACCCCGGTAAATATTTTCCGCCAACTCATAAACCTTTGTTATTTTCAAACGCCCATGTTTCAGCCAAAAGCCTCCGTTCAACACGTCCAATATTTGCCGCTTAACTGCTTCTTTGTTCCGGTCGCTCGCATCGTTGAATATCTTCCGGAAATCAAACCAAAAGATAAGGGAAAACGAGGTTTTTAGCCCTATTGAAACGCCGGATTCCCAACTAACGTCCTGCGGGTCGTCAATCCAAAAAAACGAAAAATTCCCAATATTTGCATCCGGGGTTACTTCTATATAATCGTTTCGCCCTACATAAACGCACGGGGTAAAATAACGTTTCCGGTTCCCGTCATATTTAACAAGTCTTTCAGCCCGTCCAAATGCTTTGTCCAACCACGGTAAATTATCAACCAATCCGGTTTGTATATTTCCAATGATTCTGTCTAATAATTCCGGGTTCGCAATTACCGGGGCTTTGTTATTCGCTGCCATATATCGTTTTTTTTGCCTCTGTTATTAAATCCGGGAAAATATAATGCCATATAAGGATTTTAATATTTTCGTCCGTTAAACCTAAAATTTGGCGTCCATACTTTTTTATTAATTCCTCGGTTTTCCAATCCGCCGCCTTAATTTCAAATTGTTTGTCGCCAACTTCCAAATAAAAGCTACTTTGAAAATCGCCCTCATCCCTTAACGTTACCCGGTTTGTAGGCTGTCCCTTTGCCTCTTTGATTGCAATTGTTACCGGGCTATACGGGGCGTAATCCATGATTGAAACGCCCAAACGGTTAACGCCTTGTTCAAACAATTGTTCCTCGGCGTTCATATCTATTATATACGCCTCGTTGTCCCATATTATTTTTTGCACTAACCGCCCGGACGTTAATTCATCGTTGAACTTAACGACCCGTTTTAATAAGTCGTCAATTTTTCCCATATCACTAAATAAGAATACCGCACGTTCTCAATGCTGCCAATAGTGCATTGAATTTAGCTATTACGGCGGCTAACTCTTCACTTCCGCCCAAATTAGCAATATCTGCTGCCGCTTTTACGCCTCCAATAGCTTGTTTTGTGGCTGCGGTCAAAACTGCATCCTTTCCCGGTGCGCCCGGTGTTCCGGGTGTACCCGGTTGCCCTTTCAGATTCTTAAAAGCAAAAGCAAATGTTCTTGCGCTTGCGGTGCCGCCCAATGATACCGTTACTTCCGGGGTTCCGGTGTTTGCATCCACGGTTGCGGTTGCTCTGGTAATTGTCGCATCAGCCCCG
>OGLC01001317.1_pt1 | contig 12302 bp, 13 predicted proteins | sample 1572751 | NCBI WGS metagenome assembly OGLC01 (sample SAMEA2581897, study PRJEB24529) | metagenome | biome: Human gut stool | place: China | collected 2011
CCCATTTTTTATAATTATAATATTTTTATTTAAAATCTACAAATATAATTTTAAGATTTTTTATGTCTTTATAATTAAGAGGTAAATTTTAAGGAAAAATTTTAAAAGTATTATCTATTGTCAATATACTGAAACTTCAAATTTTTGTACTTATTCTGTAATGATAATTTATGATACTTGGGTAGAGAAAGCAAAAAATCAAAAAGAAAATAACAGAGGTTTAGAATTATAAATAGAGAAATTTAGACTAGAGTAGATGAAGAGGAAGATTAAGAATTTATATAAAAATATAAATATTAAAAATAAAAGTTGGATATAAAAATATAATATATTATATTAATAAAGTATATTTTTATTTTTAAATAATTTGTATATGGAGGGATAGAATGATATTTGATTTAGTTGGCATTGGAGCAGGACCATTTAATTTGAGTTTAGGAATACTTCTTAAGGATACTGCATTAAAAAGTTTATTTTTGGATAAAAAAACAGATTTTTTTGGCATCCTGGAATGAAATTAAAATTTGCAACTATACAAAATAGTAATTTGAAAGATTTAATAAGTTTGGTTAAACCTACAAGTGAATATTCATTTTTTAATTTTTTATATGAAACAGGAAGATTAGAATCACATATAATTGCAAATTTTTCATTTCCTTTAAGATGGGAATATGAGCAATATATTCAGTGGGTAATTTCTAAATTAGATACAGTAAGGATGGGTAATGAAGTTAAACTTATAAAAGAATATGAAGAAGGATTTGAGATTATTTTAAAAAATGATATTCAAAAACCTATTTTTGCTAAAAATATTTCTGTGGCTCTTGGGGTCAAACCACTTATTCCAGAATTTCTTGAAAATAATTTAAATGAAAGAATATTCCATAATAGTGAGTATCAGTTTCATTGAAAACAAGAAAAGGGCATCTACAACCAATTTACATAAAGCAGTTTCATTCAAAAAAAGGAGCAAAAAATATTCTTATTGTAGGGGGAGGTCAAAGTGCCCTTGAAATAGTAGTTGATTTATTCAATGATAAAAATAGTGATATAGAGTCAATTACAATGGTTTATCGTGAACCATTCACACATCAGATGGAAGATTCTCAATTTGCAGAAGATAAAATTTATACAGAAATGGGATTAAGTAATTTTTATAAACTTCCTTCTGAATTAAAAGAAAATCTTAATAAACAATATCGTTTTGCAAGTGATGGAGCATCCCCTCATACTATAGAAGAAGTTTATCAGATATTATATGCTAATAGATACTCAAAGATAGGAAAATAAATAAAATTTAATATATATAGTGAATGCTCAGTTTGTGATGTAACTGAAACTGATAAAGATTTAGATATTAAAGTAACTATAGAGAATATTTATTCTAAAAATCAAAAGATTATATCTGCTGATATGATAATTTTAGCAACAGGATATAAACAATACTTCCCTAAATAAATTTTTTCAGATGAAATATTATCAAAAATAAAAAAAGATGATAATTATAATGTTTGTATTTCAGAAAACTATTCTTTAGAATACGAAGGAAAAGGGAAAATATTTTATTTGAATGGTGGAAAACATACACATGGTGTTGTTGACCCTAATTTATCTTTAACTGCTTCTCGTGCAAGAAAAATTGTATTATCTCTTGATAAGACATTTCCTAAACCAGTAAAACAAGACACAATTTTTGGAGGAACTATATGATATATCTCTTAATAGCTGTATTTTTATGGGGAACATCATTTATTGCTGGTAAAATTGCTTATGATATGCTTGATCCATCTTTAGTTGTTGCAATTAGATATGTACTTGCAAGTATAATTTTACTGCCTATGACTGTTTCTTTTATACATAAAGAAAAGGGAAATTTTAATAAAAAAGATTTTTTCTTGTTAATTCTTTTAGGAATTTTAACATATCCTCTCACTTCAATGTTACAGTTTATAGGGCTAAGTTTTACTTCAGCTTCAAGTGCAACAACAGTTATAGGTATTGAGCCTGTTATGATAACAATTGTTGGATTTATATTTTTTAAAGAAAAAGCCTCTCATATTGTTTTCTTATTAGGTATTGTTGCTTTTTTGGGTGTAGCATTAACAGTAGGTGTTTCAGCACTTGAAAATGTATCTTTCTTTGGATGTTTTTTGGTATTTTTATCTACTATAGTTGTTTCTTTTTGGATTAGACTTTCAAAAAAAATACTAAAGAAAATGAACTCAAATTATTATACAGCATTGACTATTCAATTAGGAACATTGTTTGCTTTGCCAATAATGTTATTTTTAGTTAAAAGTTGGGAAGTGCACTATTCATTGAAAGGGGTTATAGCTCTTTTATATCTAGTTGTTGGCTGTAGTATAGGTGCAGGATGGTTTTGGAATAAAGGGCTTGAAAGGAGTGAAGCAAGTAAAAGTGGATTATTTCTTGCCTTAGAACCAGTCTTTGGTATTTTGCTTGCTGTTTTGATATTAGGAGAGAAACTCAATTTTCTTTCAATAATTGGAATTATTTTAGTAATTTTATCTGCAACAATTTGTATGATACTTCCAAAAGAAGAATCTTAAAAAGGAGTATCAATATCAGTTCTTCCAATATGTCCGTAAGCTGCTAAATTTTGATATTTGAATTTTCCTTCTCTCAATTCAAGAGCTTTTTCTATTCCTCTTGGAGATAAATCAAAAATTTTTGAAATAGCCTCAGAAATTTTATATTCATCAACTTTTGAAGTACCAAAAGTTTCAACTTTAATAGATACAGGGTGAGGAACACCTATTGCATAAGATAATTGAATTTCACATTTATCTGCAAGATTGGCTGCCACAACATTTTTAGCCACCCATCTAGCAGCATAAGCAGCTGATCTATCAACTTTTGAAGGATCTTTACCAGAGAAAGCTCCTCCACCATGTCTAAAATATCCACCATAAGTATCAACTATAATTTTTCTACCAGTAACACCTGTATCTCCATGAGGTCCTCCAATTACAAATCTTCCAGTAGGATTGATATAGTATTTTATATTTTCAGAACTTAAATTATATTTTTCTAAAACTGGTTTAACAACTTTCTCTATAACAGTTTTTTCAATTTCGTTATGTGCAACATCTTCATCATGTTGTACTGAAACAACTATAGAATCTACATGATCAATTTTTCCATTTTCATCATAAGCTAAAGTAACTTGTGATTTTTGATCTGGTCTTATCCATTTTATTTCTTCATTTTTCATCATATTAGTAAGTCTAACTAATATCTCTCTTGATAAGACAAGTGCAAGAGGCATAAGTTCTTCTGTTTCTCGAACAGCACCACCAAACATTATTCCTTGATCACCAGCACCACCGATATCAACGCCCATAGCAATATCTGGTGATTGTGCATGAATACTATTTAAAACTCCACAGTTAGAATCAAATCCCATTCCAGGTTTATAACCAATTTCATCTATTTTTTTCTAACTATATCTTGTACATCTATATATGTTGAAGTTGTTATTTCTCCTCCTACAACAACTAAACCAGTAGTACAAAAAACTTCACAAGCAACTCTTGAATTTGGATCATCTTTTAGACAAGCATCTAAAATGGAATCGGCTATTTGATCAGAAATTTTATCAGGATGTCCAGGAGATACAAATTCTGATGTAAAGTAATTAAAATTTTTCATTCTTTTCACTTCCTTTTTTTAATATTATGATCTTTAATAATAAATATGTTAAATAAAATAATTTAAATTAAAGAATAAAATTATTTATATAAGAATATAAATTTTTAGCTTCATCTCCTCTTTGATGAAGATAGCTACTTTCATTCATATTTTCTATTCCTTTTCCTGAAAGTAAGCCATTATAAAATAATTCATATTTTTTTAAACACTTCTCCATTGTACTATTTGTTGTATTATAATATTTGCTTAAATAAAATAATAAATTTAATTTTGAATAATCTTCAGCAGGTCTACGTGGGATACACCATTTATTATTTTTATCTAAAAATATTTTAGAATATTCCACTTTTGAAAAATCAAAATACTTCCCTTCTTCATCAGGAACTGAATAAGGATCTATTAGGATACAACAATATCTTACATAAAGAAGAAATATCTGCTCATTTTTTGGCTTGTCCATAAAACTTTTAATTTCATCTATATGTAAAGATTCTTCCAATACAGGATAGCTATCATTTAAAAATTCTAATAAATTAAAGGTTTCTATTTTCATTTTTTTATATAATTCCATAATTTCATGGTATAAATTAACCATGTCTTGAATAAAATATTTTGTAATAGGTCCTTCTGGATATAGCTTATAAATATATCTTTTTTGAGGATCTTTAAGAAAAATTTGATTTAAACTTACATCATTAAATAAGAATGGTGAATGAACAAAAATAGTTATATTTTTAGATTCAGCTATAAGTGGATTTTTACAAATAACTCCTTCTATTTCCATATTTTTTAGATATTTTACCCATTTTAAAATTTCTGTATCATTTACATTAGTGGAAGCAAGATAAATCTTCCCTTTTAAGGCATTAATAATAATTTTAGTATAAGTTCCTTCTGCTAAATTAGTTGCTCCAAAATAATTAGAAAAACTAATAATATTAATATCATTTCTACCTCTTTTTTCTAACAGAATTTTAATAAAATAAGCAGAACTTAATTCTGGTGAAACTAAAACAATTGTTTTCAATTTTTTTAGTGAGGTAAATTGGATATTTTCCAATAAGTCAGAGTAAGCATCACAAGGAGTTGCTAAAATAAAAGTTTCCCATTCATCTAATATTTCTTTATAGTTTTGAATAATAGGTTTTACTTCAGTATTCCCATAAGCAATTAGTGGTAATTCAGTTTTAACTTTCCCTTCTAAAATGAATTGTTCTTTTTTCAATTCTTCATAGAATTTTTGAGCTTTTAAACTATCTCTAATTTTTAAACCAACTTTATTAGAACCTTGTTTTCTTAAAGTTAGATATAAATGAAGAGCAACTGGACCATTTCCAAAAATTAACACATTATTAATATTATTATTTTCCATAGCTCACTCCTTTTCTAATAGAAGAGTATCATAAATAAAATCTCTATCTCTAATAACTGTTTTTATAAAAGTTTTTATTTCTTTTTGATATATTGGATAATTGAACAATTCCTTTAATTCATTCCCATAACGTAAAATTAGTTTAGTTGTAGCAGGAATAGTACTACGAATATTTTCTAAAATTTCACATTTTAAAGGAACTAAAGAAGCAATAATAATATGTGAATATTTATTTAAAGGTAAAGAAAATAGGTCATCTTCAAATATAATATTAGGAAATCCTAATTTTATGGCTACTTTTTTTGATAAGTCTAAAGCTTCCTTATCAATATCTACACAAGTAATCTCAGCTCCTGTTTCTTTTATAATAGTGAATGCAGTAATAGGCATAGATCCAGATCCTACAAACAAAATACGATCTTGTGAAGTCATTTTATAATCATGGATTTCTTGTTTTACAGTAAGTTTTAGTTCTTCTCCATATTGAAAACAACTATTAGCATCTTCTAATATCTTTCTAGCTTCTTCTTTTTCAATAATACCAAGTATTTTAGTAGATAAATCTCTAATTGATATAACATATGTTCTAATATCTTTATTTTCAGCAACTTGAAAAAAAGCTAAATGATTATCTTTCTTTATAATAAAAGAACATAATTCATCTATATTAGTTTTAAGCAGTTCAAAATTCTCCTCTATTTTTGTATTTTCATATAATTTTAGAGATTCTTTCAGTTTAAATTCTAATACTTTTAAATCAAATAATAATGATTTTGACATATTTATCCCCTCCTTATTTGTCAATTTTTTATCAAGATAAACTCAATGTTCACAGCACTTAAATTTTTTTATTTTTCACAAATAATCGCTTAATTATGAAGATTATTGCCTTTTATTTTAAATTTTTACATAACAAAATTGAACGTCTTTTTTATTTTTGGGTATGAAGGCTTATTTCTCAAAAATTTTATGGATACTAACCTCCTATTTCTATCTGGTTCTTTGACCTAAATTCCTTCGTTCTGTATCTCCATAATTTGAGTGTCTTTTTGCTCCTTTGCTGAGTTCTTACTCTAATGGTATGAATATTAGACTTCTGCTCTTATTTGTTTTTTATGTTTATTTTAAATTTAAGCATTTTTCAATGGACGTTTACCTTAAATTTAATTTTTTTAGCTTTTTTAAGCTGCTACAGGTCTTTTTATATCATGTAACATCTTAGTTTCATCATATTTAATTCCTTTTGATAAAATTGTAAAAAATATCCTAATCATTTTACAGCAAATAGCTGTAAGTGCTTGTTTTTTCTTTAGAGGATTATCTTTACGTTCTATATAGTAATTATATATTGATGAAAACTCTTTATTAAAACCGATTAATGGAATAGTTGCTCTAAACAAAATAGTTCTTAATTTTTTTCTTCCTCTTTTACTTATTCTGATTAAACCTTTATGTTTACCTGAACTATTTTCTTTAAGAGCTAATCCAGCATATTTTTGTACTTGTTTAGCAGATTTAAAACGTCTTATATCCCCTACTTCAGCAACAAAAGATATAGCTGTTGCTATTCCAATTCCTTTTATTTCTGCGATTTCCTTTATCATAGGAATTTTCTCGCATAATTTATTTAACTCTTCTGTTATTGAGTTCAATTGATTTTGCTTATATTCATAATCTTCAATTAAAAGTTTTATTTCAAATCTGGCTGAAGAAGTTATATTTTTACACCCAATACTTTTTTTAGCAGCTTCTTCCAGTTTTTTCGCTTTATCCAAACCAACTGCTCTAAGTTTAGTTTGTTTCCAACGCTCAACTATTCCTTCACTTCCTAATTCTACAATATCTTTTGGTAAAGGTGTTTCTTTTAAAAGTAAAAAACCACTTTTAGAATCTATTGAAGAATATATATTTTCATATTCAGGAAAATATATACTTAACCATCTATGAATTTTATTTTTAATTGAAATTATTTGTTGTGTTATATCATTTTTTAATTTATCAGCTACTCTTAATTCTCCATAAATTCCTTCAGGAATATATGGAAAACTATATCTACTATCAATTACCAATTTAGCAATTATTTTAGGATCTTTTGAATCATTTTTAGTTTGTAAATTATCATCTAACTCCTTACTTTGTTTAACATGATAAGGATTAACTATTGCAATAGTGATATTATTTTCTTTTAATAATTCACCTAAAGAAAACCAGTAGTGTCCTGTAGGCTCTAATCCTGCGATTACTTTACTCTTATTATATTTACAGCATAAATCATTAACCCACAAAACAAAACTTTGAAATCCTTCAAAAGAATTTTTAAACTTAAATACTTTAGAAAGTTCTAAGCCACTCCAATCAAAAGCTCTCGCATAATGAGTATTACTTCCTACATCAATACCAAGCACTAAAGTTCCTTCTGTTACTTGACTAATTTTAAAATTTTGGTTACAATTCATTTGGATACCTCCTTGTAGATATTTTTAAAGATTGAACTACTTTAATTTTACATTGAGGTATCTTTTTTTGTTACTATTTTTTTATTATACAGGAATGCTCCCTTTTTCTTTTAAAATTTTAATAAATATTAAACTTTTTTTTGTAACCAAATTCCTTTTTGAATTCTATACTGTGCTAATAACATTTTTAAAAATTCATCACTAAAAAAAGCTATCCAAATTCCTACTAATCCAAATTTCCAAATAAAAGCAAAAATATATGCTAAACAAGGGCGTAATATTGCACTAATAAATAAAGAATAAATTGCAATAAAACGATTATCTCCTGCCCCTCGCAATACTCCAGCTGTTACCTGTGCCTGTGTTTGAGGAATAATTAATAAAGAAATAATCATCATAACACTACTTCCTAATAATATTACTCGCTCATCTGAAATCATTAGAGAAAAAATAGAATTTTTTAACAGATAAAAAATAATCCCTACAAAAATAGAAATCCACAAACCTGAATATTGTGCAGCTCTCATATATAGAATAGCCAAGTCTTTCCTTTTTTCTCCTAATTTTCTTCCTGTAAAAGAAGCACTAGCAGCACTCATTCCAACTCCAAAATAATAATATAAATCCCATAAAAGAATACAATAGTGATGTGTTCCCATTGCAACTGTCCCAAGACTTGCTATCATTCTAGCAAAAATAAACAAACCTATTCTTTCAAAAATATGTTCTAAGAAAGAGTTTGTCCCAATTTCTTGAAGTGGAGCTAATACTTTTTTAGTAAAATGATAGCTTCCTTTTTTTAGAATATTGATTCCATAATCACCTTTTGTAACAGAATATAAAAGTATAATAAAAATAACTGCATTTCCAATAACAGTAGCAATAGCAGCTCCTTGTATTCCCATTTCAGGAAATCCATATTTTCCAAAAATTAAAAGATAATTTAAAAGCACATTTAAAGCATTTCCAATCATTCCTGATATTAAAACTATTTTTGTGTTTCCAACTCCAATTTGTGCAGAGCTTAATACAACACATAGAGCCTTAAAAAAAACAGAAAGTGCAATATATTGAAAATAAATACTTGCATATTCTATATAATCTTCATTAGCTCCTGCAAATGAAACAATATTTTTAGAAAAAATAAAACTCAAACACACAAAAAGAAAATATAAAAGTCCTAATAATAAAAGAGATTGCTTAATACAACTGTTTATTCCTTCTTCATCTCCTTCGCCTTTTCTCCTTGCTACAATTGCAGTTATTGCAACACCTGCTGCACTAACAATCATTTGTAAAATCATTTTTGGTTGACTTACAATACCAACTGCTGCTGCTTTTTCTATACCTAACATTCCTACCATAATTAAATCAGCAAGTAACATTAAGTTTAGTAAAACTCCCTCTATTGCAGCTGGAAATGCTACTTTCCAATATTCTTTATTTATTGTTTTTTTATCTGGGATCTCTTGTTCTGTTTTTTCTTGTTTTAATAAAACAGATGAAGAGAAAAACTGTATTAATGAAATCATAATCTCCACCTCTATTCATTAATAGTAGAAATTGGTGTTACTGTAATATATCCTTTTTCACTACGGCTAACATCCAATTTTACTTCATATACTTTTTCTAATAGTTCTGGTCTAATAACTTCTTGGACTGTTCCTTGTTTCATAGAATATCCTTCATGAAGTAACAATAATTGATCACTATATCTAGTTGCTAATGCAATATCATGTAATACAAGTATTGTAATAGCATTTGTTTTCTTTGTATAATTTCTTGCAATTTCCATTACTTGTAACTGATGTTTTAAATCTAAAGCACTTGTTGGTTCATCTAAAAGCAGTACTTTTGGAGCAGATACTAGAGCTTGTGCCATAATAACCATTTGCTTTTGTCCTCCACTTAAACTAGAAAACTTAGTATAACTCAAAGGAGTTAAATGCAATTCTTCTAAAATTTGAGCAACTGCATCTAAATGTACTTTTTCTACTTTCCATGTTAAATCTTTTACTCTTCCTAAAAGTACCATTTCAAAAACGGTTAAATTTACTATATTGACTGACATTTGAGGAACATAGGTAATACTTTCTCTAAATGTTTTTACTTCCGAATCCTGTATAATTTTAATTTCACCATGATGACTAATTAATTTTGCAATTGCTTTTAAAATAGTTGTTTTTCCTGTTCCATTAGGTCCGATAAGAGAAATTACATCTCCTCCATTAAAAACACAACTAACATCTTTTATTACCTCTTTTTTTCCATAATTGACTGCAATATTTTTAATTTCTAACTGTAACATATTAAACACCTTTCCTTATAATTAAAAATACTAAGAATGGAACTCCTACTAAAGATGTAACAATTCCAATTGGAATAATTATTCCTGGAATTATAAGTTTTGCTAAAATAGAAGCAAATGTAATTAGAAGAACTCCAAATAAAGAAGCCATTGGAGCTAAATATCTTTGATCTTCTCCTGCAAAATATCTTGCAAAATGGGGTGCTACTAAGCCTATGAAGCCAATAGTTCCAACAAAAGCAACTGCTCCTGCTGTAAGTAAAGAACTTATTAAAAATACATGCAATCTAACTCTATCTGTATCAATTCCTAAACTTTTTGCTCTTTCTTCTCCTGCAGACAATGCTGTTAACTTCCAAGCATAACGTGAAAGTAATAAAGCACACAAAATGAAAATAAAACCACTTGCAAATACTCCTACCCAAGTAGCTTTTAATAAACTACCAAACATCCAATAGACAATTTGTCCTGCTACTTCTGGTGTAGAACGAAATTGAACCAAAGATAACAGTGCTTGGAAAAAGAAATGTGTTACAATTCCAAAAAGTACCATAGATTGAGCACGCATTCCTTTTACTTTTCCTAAAAAATAAATTGCCATAGTTCCTGTCAATGTCATCATAAATGCCATAAAAGGTGCATTTACCCAAGGTATATTTTTAAAAGGGAAACCTGAAATAAATGCAATAGCTGCCCCAAATCCTGCTGCTGAAGATACTCCTAACGTATAAGGACTTGCTAAAGGATTTGCTAAAATTGTTTGCATTTGTGTTCCTGCTAGTCCTAAAGAAGCTCCGACTGTTAAACAGATTAAAGTCATAGGTAATCTTATATTCCAAATAATAGAAGTTTCTATACTTTTTACCCCAGGACCTTGCCACAATACTACAATAATATCTTTTAAACTCATTCCAGAAGAACCAATAAATAAATCAAATAATAATGCAATTAAAATAGCAATTAATGTAAATAAAGAAGTTAATCTTCTTTTCTGATTTATCTTCCTATACATTTCTTCTCCTGTTAATTTATGTTCCATTCTATCCTCCTCCTTTAGAGAAAAAGGACTGTTACATTAAATAAATTTGTAATAGTCCTTTCTCTTTTATATTTTACTTCAATGTTAGCTTTTTATTTTACTTGATATTGTGTCATAAATGTTCCATTAGGTTTAACTGGAAGATACTCTCCATAAAATTCTTCTAAATTTTTAACAGGATCTATATCTTGGAATAAATCAGGGTATAAAGATTTAGCAATATATTGAACATAGACATAGTCATAAATGCTTCTTAATCCACCATGATCCACTGCAAAAACTTGTCCATTTTTTACTGCATCTAGTTTATCCCAACCAGCTCTTTCAAGATATGGCTTTATTCTTGCCCAAGTTTCTTCTGGATTTACATTAAATCCTATTAAAATTCTATCTCCTGCATCATTAAACCAACGCGAACCAGCTAACAATATCATTTCAGGATTAGAAGATAAAATAAATTCAGGATCTAAAGGTCCATAACTTTCAACTTTTCCTTCTGCAATATTATTTCCTCCTGCTGATTTTGCTAAACTTCCCCATAAATAATCTCCATAACTATTACCTATCTCTTTTGGTCCTAAATTTCCTAATTCTATATAAACACGTTTTTTAGGATCAACTTTTGCAACTCTTTCTTCTACTTCTTTTATTGCTTTTTCATAATTTAAAGCTAATTTTTCTGCTCTTTCTTGATTTCCAGTTATCATTCCTAAGATTCTTGTACTTTGCATATGTTTTTCTAAAGTTTGTGAATTATAATCTATTACAACTACTTTAATTCCAGAATCTTCTAACTTTTTGATATTTTCTGCTAAGGTTTCATATTGAAATGGGGCTAAAATAGCAACTTCAGGTCTTGAATTTAATAAAGTTTCCATACTAAAAGAAGCTTTATAGATAGAACCTGTATCTATCATATCTTTAATAGAAGGCATTTGTTCTTCATAAGCCTTATATTGTCCTGTAAAAAAATCTACCCATTCTGCTTTTGAAATACTAACAACTTTACTAAAATCTTTAGCAACAGCTAAGTAAGATTCTTCATAAAATCCTAAGAAAATACGATCAGCTGGTTTATCTAAAGTAACCTCTCTTCCTGCTAAATCTATAAAAGTAATTTTTTCTGCTGTATCATTTACAACTTCTTCTGTTTCCTTTTTTTCTCCACAACTAATGAATAAAAAAGAAAAACATAGAACTATAAAAATACTTTTAAGTATTGTTTTTAATCTCATAACACTCCTCCTAATTTTTTTGTTCTATTATAATCTACCTTTATATTATATACAATAATTTTGATTTTGTAAAGATTAAATTATCAAAATATTATACTTTATTAAAAAATACTTATTTTTTTTATTTTGCATTGCATATAAATATATTTTATATATAAATATTTAGAAAAACTTATTTTTAAATAAACATAGTGATAGAATTTTAATTTATAGAGTAAAA
>OGLC01001353.1_pt1 | contig 11872 bp, 8 predicted proteins | sample 1572751 | NCBI WGS metagenome assembly OGLC01 (sample SAMEA2581897, study PRJEB24529) | metagenome | biome: Human gut stool | place: China | collected 2011
CGTTTCGCACGAATGATAGAAGTGTGCTCTTTTGGGTTATCAGATCTTGGTCTTGACATAGCAATCACCTTATGTTGATCTCTAATATTATACTATTCATCACGATAAAAGGCAAGCACTTTTCCTAATAAATTCATGCAATTATCAGAAATTTTCGCAGATATTATTCAGATTTTTTATTAATATCGTGCGTCGAACCTGGCGTCTGAGAAAGTCCGAAGAGGTTTATCAATGAGTCGGATTTTGAAGTGGCAATTTCAGGAAATTAAAATAAGAGGAGTGGATTTATAACCTGGCGTGGAAATCTCTTCAAAATACTCGCAGCGTGTTGATTGTTGTTTGACTCTGCCCTTAGAATACTTCCAACAAAATCTAATAACGTCCGAAGACGTTAAAGCGTCCGCAATTTTATAGACAAACTCCCACAATGACAGAAACCAATTCAGCCAAAGTCGGGGGGGGGTATAACAACTTCCTTTCGTTAGATAATTTACTCAATAATCTCATACAAGTCTCTTCCGGTACAGAGCGAGACAAGGGAACTCGGTTTGAAACTCTTATTCGGGATTGGTTAACCAAGGAACCGACATATCGCGATTTATTTACTGAAGTCTTAACCTATAAAGAATGGAGCGGACAACATCCAGAGTTTGTATCTTCCGGTCGCGACATCGGTATTGATTTGGTTGGTGTTAATTCGGATGGAAACGGATACACAGCAATTCAATGTAAGTTTTACGACAAAGAAGCGACAGTTCCTAAAGCAGGAGTGGACTCCTTCATAGCTTCTTCCAATAAGCCGTTTTTCACAAGACGGTTTTTAGTAGCTACTAATGAGCACTGGACTGATCCGGTCAAAGAAGAATTCCAACAGCAAACACCTCCCGTTACTTTGATTACAAGGGAGACTCTGGCAAGTTCAATAGTTGATTGGGCTGCTTACCAAAGAGGTGAGCTAAAGGAGGTTGCCAAGCGTACTCCCCGCGACTATCAAAAAGAAGCCATAAAGAAAGTTATTTCCGGTTTTAAAAGTGCCGCCAGAGGCAAGCTTATTATGGCTTGCGGAACCGGCAAGACCTACACTTCGCTGAAGATTGCCGAAGAACAAGCCGGCGCCGGAAAGTTGGTTTTATTTTTAGTTCCGTCTTTATCGCTACTTTCTCAGACACTCACAGATTGGAAACAGCAGTGCATCTACCCCATTAACGCCTTTGCCGTCTGCTCGGATTCATCTACCGGCAAAGCGGATTTGGAAGATTTGGAATCGCTGACCGTGGGCAGTGAATTGGCATATCCGGCAACGACCGATGCGAGGAGCCTGTGCAAACAAATTAGGGTTGCTAGAGAGAGAAAAGATGCCATGACTGTGGTCTTTTCCACATATCAATCTATCGATGTCATTCATCAGGCGCAAACACTGGAAACCGACCCCATCGGAGAATTTGACTTGGTAATTTGTGACGAAGCCCACCGCACTGCCGGAGGTCACTTTACCGATGAGAAAGAAGCCGTCTTCACTCGCATTCATAACAACGACTATGTTGCGGCTAAAAAACGTCTGTATATGACCGCAACACCTAAGATTTACGGCAGTGACGCCAAAAAGCAGAATGAGGACGGAGACATTGTTCTTTACTCTATGGACGATGAAGAAGTCTATGGCAAAACCTTTCATTCCATCAATTTCACGGAAGCGGTCAGGCTGGGCAGTTTGGTTGATTACAAAGTCATTGTTCTTACGGTTAGTGAGTCCCTGATAGGAGATAAAAACAATCCTGAAGAGCTGATTTTAGGGGCAGAGGGCGGTTTGTCCGTCTCCAATGCGGCAAAAGTTATCGGCTGCTGGCGAGCTCTCTCTAAGAGGGACCTGCAAGGAGAAGTGTCTTTAGGAGATGACTTACAACCGATGAGACGGGCGGTTGGTTTTGCTCAGGTTATCAATCCATCTGATAAATATGACAAAGTTTCCTCCAAACAGTTCACTGCTGAATTCCAAAATACGATTGAACGATTCAAAGACAAACTCAGGAAAGAAACCAAGTATTTAAATCAAGAGTTTTTCAATGAGCAGAACAGTCTTGTTTGCGACACGCGACATATCGACGGCTCAATGGACGCAACAGAAAAAGCCAATCGCTTAGAGTGGCTTAGAGCTGAAACAGAGGAAGGCCATTGCAAGATTCTGTTTAACGTTCGCTGCCTTTCCGAGGGAGTCGATGTTCCGGCATTGGATGCAGTGATTTTTCTCTCCCCTCGCAAATCAATGGTCGATGTCGTGCAAACCGTCGGTCGGGTCATGCGTACTTCAAAGGACACCAAGAAAGAGAGAGGGTACGTCATTATTCCGATTGTTACACCGGCAGGGATTCCGGCGGATTACGTTTTGGATAACAACAAAGACTTTCAAACAGTCTGGCAGGTTCTGCGAGCTTTGAAGTCTATCGATGAAGATTTTGGCTCAATGGTGGATGGTCAGCTAAAGAGCATCAATTCAGAAAAGCTGGAAGTCATTTGCCTGACTGATAAAAAGTTCACAAGAAAAGCCGCAACGGGCGGAAATGTCGGAGGAATCAAGCGTAGGCATCTCAAAAAGCGAAAGGGAGACGCCCCGAAACAGATGGAACTTCCTCTAGGTCGAGACATGATTTTGGAAGAAGACATCAGGGCCAGAATCGTCAAGAAGGTTGGTAATCGCAAGGAGTGGTCTGACTGGGCAGCAGATGTGGCTAGGATTTGCGAAGAGCAGGTTAAGCATATCAAGGCTGTGTTAGATAGGTCGGAGAATGAAAGCTCTAGAAAGAAGTTTGAATCTTTCTCGGTTGAACTTAAGAACACCCTTAACGGAGAATTATCCAGAGAAGAAATTCTGGATATGCTCGGTCAGCACATTGTGACGAAGCCAGTAATGGATGCTTTGTTTTCTGAATTTCCGTTTACGGAGAAAAATCCTATATCAAGGGCGATGACGCAAATGCTGGATGCCCTTGATAAAGAGGGACTTAAGTCTGCCACGAAGCTGCTTGAAGGCTTCTACAACTCGGTAAGGGTGCGAGCCAAGAACATTAAAACTGCCGAAGACCGCCAGACAGTCATCATCGAATTGTTTGATAAGTTCTTTAAGCATGCATTTCCAAAGATGCGGGACAAGTTGGGAATTGTTTATACCCCCGTTCCGGTAGTTGATTTCATCAATTATTCAGTTGCCGATGTCCTTAAAAAGGAATTCGGAACAACGATTGACGCGCCTAATGTACATATCCTTGATCCGTTTACTGGAACCGGGACATTTCTGACAAGGCTCATGCAAAGCGGTCTTATCTCGAAAGAAAATCTACCGCAGAAATTCAATAACGATATGCATGCGCAGGAAATAGTTCCGTTGGCTTATTACGTGGCTTCCATGAATTTGGAGGCAACTTACCATGAATTAGTGCCGGGTCTGGAATATGAGCCCAATCCCGTGATGATTTGGACGGATACTTTTGCGGATCATGATGCAAAGACTTTATTTAGTACGTCGTTGGCAGAAAATAATGCACGGTTGGCGAAGACGGAGGAGTTGGATATTCGGGTGATTATTGGAAATCCTCCGTATTCGGTAGGGCAGGATGATGCTAACGATAACAATCAAAATGAACACTACCTCAAGCTAGATATGCGTATTTCAGAGACGTATATGAAAAGGGGAAGTAAAGAACGAATGAAAGGCTCCCTCTATGACTCTTATATCCGTGCATACCGTTGGGCTTCCGACCGTATTAAAGAGAAGGGTGTTATTGGTTTCGTGACCAATGCCGGATGGATTGAATCCAATAGTGCCGACGGCATGCGCAAGTGCATGGCCGATGAATTCAATTCGATTTATATCTACCACTTGAAAGGAAATCAAAGAACATCTGGAGAACGCTCCCGTCAAGAAGGAGGTAAAGTTTTCGGAGAAGGTAGTAGAGCGCCGGTTGCGATAGTTCTCCTAGTCAAGAATCCCGATGACACTGAAAAAGGGAAAATTTACTTTCATGCAGTAGATGACTATCTAACGCGCGAGGAAAAATTAGCTCAGTTAACCAAGGCCGAGAGCGTCCTAAACGTCGAATGGCAGAGAATTTATCCCGATAAGCATGGAGATTGGCTGAATCTGAGAGATGAATCTTTCCGGTTGTTTATCCCAATTGGAGCAAAAAAATCGAAAGAAGAAACTATTTTCTCCGACTACTCGAGAGGACTTGGAACAAGTAGAGATCCGTGGGGGTACAACAGTGACAAAAATGATTTAAAAGGAAACGTTAAGAAATCAATCGACTTTTACAATCGACAACAAGCATTATTTGCAACGCTAAAATTGAATAAGGTAGAAGGAATAACTAAGGCGGCAAACTTTGTAACTTATGATCCCACTCAAATATCCTGGGCAGGTGGCTTACTTAAGCTAATCGAAAGAGGAAAGAAAATTTCATTTGAAGATTCAGAAGTTCGAAGAAGTGCGTATCGACCCTTCTTTCCACAATATCTATACTGCGAGAAATCTTTAATAAACGAGGGTGGAGCGTTATCGACAAAGTTTTTTCCAATAGTTGCGTCGGAAAACCTCGCTATCTGCGTGAATCAGGGAGCCAAGGCAACAGATGGTTTTATTGCCTTAATGGTCAATCAAATTGCGGATTTGCACTTTAACGGAGATTCTCAATGCTTTCCTCGTTACATCTATAAGTCAAAAGCGGACTCTCGGCAAAATTCCGAGAATGACCTGTTTGCCGAAGAAAGCGAAGTTGTCACGACAGACGGTTTTGTCAAAGAAGATGCTATTAACGATGAGGCTCTGAAGCATTTTCAAGAAGTTTATCAGGGAAATTCAATTAGCAAGGATGACTTGTTCTATTACATTTATGGAATTTTGCATAGTCCTGACTACAGAACAAAGTATGCGAACAATCTGAGCAAAGAACTTCCGCGAATTCCTCGTGTGGCGACTTTTGACCAATTTAAGGCGTTTGCCGCTGCCGGCAGAAAACTTGCCGACCTGCACGTGAATTTTGAGAAGCAGCCGCGTTATAAGGGTGTCACAGTGCAGAAACGCGAAGGCTGTTCCTTCCGAGTCACGCAGATGAGGTGGGACAAGATTGCCGGCAAAACAGGGAATGCGGCTAAGGATAAAACCCGTTTGATTTATAACGAAGACATCACGATTGAGAATATTCCCTTGGAAGCACAGGAATATGTAGTCAACAAGAAGAGCGCTTTGGACTGGATTGTAGAAAGGTGCCGTGTCTCTATTGATAAAGACAGCGGAATCGTCAACGACTTTAACAAGTACGGAGAAGAAATGGGCGACCCGACTTATCCGTATGACTTGTTTCTTAAAGTGATTACAGTTAGTCTTGAGACGATGAAAATCGTAAAGGCGTTACCGGCTTTGGAGATTCATCCGCTGGACAAGAAAGAATAATTTTAAGGAGAGCAGTAATTTATGGTGCTTCATCAAACACTCAATGTTGTCAGCTTTTTCAAGGGTCTTTCTGAAAACATGCTTGAGTTGTTCCTCAAGAGCAAAGGACTTGAGTTGGATATCGGCACTCTAAAAAGCGGGGAGGGACAGCAATACTGGGAAGATTCTGTTGATGAAGATAAACGCAATGAGTGCCGTTTGGACTGTGGAGAGATTGCGGCTCTCTCCTCTGAAAATGGCTTAACCTTTATTGCTGAAGAGATCGAATTTTCATCCCTTTCGAAGGAAAAGAAAGAAGCAGTCGAACAATCAATAGAGGAGTTTGAAACATTCCAAGACAAAGCAGTTTGGATGTATGTTAACCATAAAGAACTTTTAGACAGAGCAGGGAAATTTTGCTTTATTGATGAAATTCGTGATACTGCATGGAAAAGGCGTAAAGGTTTTGATGTGCGGAAGCCGTCTACGGACAAAGATTCTTTGGAGTTTTTCTCTCGCTGTATAGCGGATCACTTTCACAAAAAGTTGAAGAAGGGTCGGCACTGCGTAACAGAGTTCATAAAAAGAGCTGATACTTACTTGTATTTTGCTCACCAAGAAGACACAGCAGTCAGAGAAAATCAATTTAACAAAGACCAAATGGCACCGGTAACCCGTAAGCCGGAATATCTGTTGGTTTTTGCCTTTAGCCCTCAAAAGGGAATGTTGGAGATTTGGGGAGAAAGACTTGGCCGAAGCGTTACGACTCTCTATTCTATTTTTGCAAAGACGCTTTTAAATTTGGAAAAACTTCCCTCTGAAAGCGCAGACGCTAACTATGATCTCCAAAAAGTAATGACTCAAAGAGTTCAATTCACGTTGACCAGAGCTCCGACGTTGAGAAGCCTCTCGCTTACAGAGATTCAATTAGTCAATATAGAAGATAGTCGTCGGTATATTTCTATTAAGTCCGTACGGAACGAAGATGCTCTTTACGAGGAATTTGAGGAGAGAGTTCCAAGGGAAGTCAGGACTCAGTATGTGGTAGACGCTCTAAGATTTAAAGCTGTTTTTGATTCCCCGAAGATAAACGGTCGCTCCAAACGCTTTTCGCTTAAATTTCCCAATGAATGCACATTAGGTTTGGATAATGACGCTGAAGAACTGAAGAAAGTACTCGCTGACAGTGGTATGGAATTCAAAAAGGACAATGCCTGAACCTCTCTCTTATCTCATTCAAAATTGTCTCCACGATCCAAGGGGAGACGCCAAAGTGGATATTTCCTCAAAAGAGCTGGAAGAAAACTTTGAGTTTTCTCAAGTCGATTACTTAAAAGCCCGGGGATTATTGGAATCTGTTCCGGCGCCGTCTTTTTTGAGATGCTCTGAATGTGGTCGTTCTTGCACTGCGGAGGTCATTAGAGATTCGGGAAGGTATTTTCTTTTTTGTGAAGACCAAAGCTCCCGGCGCTTGTTAGAGCCGAAAGAACTGGAGAGATGGAGATTGTCTCTAACTGGTTTGGGAGGATTTATTGCTCAGCAGTTAAAGTCTGCTTTTCGAGGGAATGGCGTGTCTGATGGAATTGAAGTGTGCATGAGCAACGGTCTGTTATATGAACTTCGAAAAAATAAAGCTGGTTGGTTTCTTCAAATTGAAGATGCCCGAGTTTCTTTGATTGATGTGTTTTACTGGCACCGGGGAAACTTACTAGTTAACAAAAACAAAATTTCTGAAGCTCTAAACAGCATAAAAGAGTATCAGCCTCCTAGAATCAAGTGGACTAATGCAAAACTTCAAGAACTTGTTAATAGAAAAGCCGAACTCAAACTTGGTGGCGAAAAAGCCTTTCTTCAGGTTTTAGCAAAAGAATACGGATGTACAAAGCAAGCTTTGCAAAAACAATTGATAAAAGCAGAGAAAAAAGGAATTACTCCAGAGCGTGCTAATCCATTTAAAGCATAAAATTATCTAATGTAAACAAGTAGTTAGAAAGCAGCTTTACGAGCAACTAGGTTGTACGCATCTAATCGAGTCATGTTAAACAGACTTCTAAAGGAGTCCAAACATGGCTTTAAAGATATTAAGAGCCTCGCAAGCCCAAGAGGCAACCGGTCTTCCCCGATCCAGCTTTTACTCTCAGGTTTCAAAAGGGCTTCTGCCGCCCTCGATTCAGCTCGGCCCCCGCAGTGTCGGATGGGTTGAAACCGAAATCAATGCTGTTAATGCCGCCCGCATCCTTGGCAAAAATGATGAAGAAATCAAATCGTTGGTCATGCGGCTGGTGAAAGAGCGTGCCCACCTGGCAGAAGGAGCGGCAAATGTCTAATTTTGTCGGTTCCCTTTCTCCTGCTGTTCTTTCTTCGCAACCAATCGAGGTAACCAATCATGAATTTCTTGAGAGCATTTTTTGCAAAGCATCCGAACTTAGTGGAACCGACTGTGCACCTGTGTGCGTTTCTTTTAGTCGTTCTCCCGCAACTGCTCGTTCTGCTGACTGGTATGGCTTTGCTTGGAACAAGGTAAACGAGCCCCAAGACGTTAACTGTAACTCTTACTTTTCTATCTCGGTTTTTCGGCCTGACGAACACGGAAAGCACCGAAGAAAGAAAAGTCAGTTTGTCGGGCAATTTGCTATTGCTTTTGATGATGTCGTGGCTCAAAAAGCGGACGGCAAAACCAAAGCTCAGATTCCTTGGAGTCAAATTAATCTTGCTCCGTCATGGGTATTAGAGACATCCAAAGGAAACTTCCAAGTCGGTTACATCTTGGCTGAACCGATCACAGATAAGCAAACAGCTGACGCACTGAGCAAAGCAATTATCCGCAAAGGATTAAGTGACCCCGGTGCCGGCGGTCCCTCAACAAGATTAATGCGTCTTCCCTATGCATCCAACACCAAAGCAGAACCGCCTTTCCGCTGTCGAATGAGACAATGGGAGCCAAAGCGCAAATACAGCCTACGGCAGTTTACGGACGCTTACGGCATCTCTCTGTCTGAAACTAAGAAAGCAAAAGCACCGCTGCCGGCCAAAGCAAAAACGGTGCAGACTGCTTATGACGGTAATGCAGTTTGGAAGCCAAAACCATCGGTCAATATTGTAGTGGAATCTCTCAGAACTCGAGGGTTGATTAAATCTGAGATAGGGTCGGGAAAGTACGACATAACTTGCCCTGGACAGAAGAACATACCGAACAGGTTGATTCCGGCGCCTGCTATTGGGAGCCCGATGATGAACACCCTATCGGTTCATTTAAGTGTCAGCACGCTCACTGTCAGGAAAGAAACATTTCCGATCTTTTAGAGTTTCTCGGTATCGAGCCGGAAGAAGCCTATATGAAAGATCGAATCTTTGTGAATCCGGGAGAAATCAATAGGATTGTGGAAGCCGCAGAAAGAATTCTTGCGGAAACGGGCTTGTTTTATCAAAGAGCAGGCCGAGTGGTTGCGGTTTATCAGCAGCAAGGAGCTGCGGCACTCAAGGAAGTAAACATCCACGATCTTACACTCGAGATGGCAAAGCTGTCCCGCTGGCAGAGATATGACGGAAGAGCAAAAAGATGTGTTCCGACAGACCCTTCCGCCAAGTGCCTGACTGCATTGTTGGAAAGTCAGAATCATAAATTCCTGCCGGAAATTGAAGCGATTGTAAGACAGCCTATCTTGCAAGAGGACGGAAAAATTGATCTTGAGAGGGGGTACCACCCAAAAACGCGGCTTTATTGCTCGTATGACCCTGAGAAATATCACTTGGAAGAAAAACCATTTTTAGGTGATGCTCAAAAGGCGTTGGCAGAGTTAAGGAAGTTATTGGAAGAGTTTCAGTTTGAAGATTCCAGTGATGAATCAGCGGCACTGTGCGCAATGCTGACGGCCTCGGTGAGAACCCTGCTTCCGTTTGCACCGATGTTTTTAATCAGGGCGCATCAGCCCGGGACAGGCAAGGGAGTCCTCTCTGAGTTGATCTTTCTTATGGCTACGGCAGAGAAACCCTCCCCTATCGCCTTTCCTAAAGACTCGGTTGAATGCGAGAAACTTCTCTTGGCGGAATTACTAAAGGCACCGTCCGTATTGTTTTTCGATAATCTGACAAGTGATCTTTATCCGCATAAGTATCTGTGCTCGGCTATTACCTCGGAAACATTGACCGGACGAGTATTGGGCGAGTCAAGAACAGCAACGGTAGGAACGAAAACGCTTATCCTCGCCAACGGCAATAATGTGGCGCCGGTCGGAGATATGACCAGACGAACCGTTCCCATTTGTATCGATACAAAAGAAGAGATACCGGCTTCTCGAAACTTTAAAAATCTCAATCTGCTGCAACAGGTCAGGGAGAGGCGAGAACATTACGTCAGTTGTGCTTTAACAATTATTTCCGCATGGATTAACGCTGGTAAGCCGCACACAGAGTGTCCGAACCTTAACTCTTTTGAAAAGTGGTCTGAGTGGTGCCGACAACCGTTGCTTTGGCTGGGTATGCCTGACCCTGTAAAAAAGATGTTTACGGCTATGAACGATGACCCGGAAAGAGTTCAGGTTGGAAGGGTTTTTAATGGAATAAGGCGAGAGTTTGAAACTGCACCGTTCAGTGTAAAGGAACTGTCAGAGCGAGTTTCACGCGCTGTTGATTCAGAGGTGCTTAGAGAACCGCTGGAAGATATCGGATGCTTTGACGGATGCATCGTCAATCGCAATCGCTTGGGTTGGTGGCTAAAGAAAAAAGTCGGATGGACGGTTGACGGTATTCGACTAAACCTGATCTCGGTAGATGCTCACACCAAGCAGCCTAAATATCAACTTTCTATCTGCAAACATCAGGAGTAATCAATCATGGAAAAGACTTATCAGGTAAGACGTTTAAACGCGGTTAAACATGGAATTCTTTCTAAAGAAGCCGTCCTGCCGCATGAATCCAAAGATGAATTTGAAGATTTGCTGGCACAGTACGAAGCGGACTTTGTTCCTGCCAATGCTACTGAGAGCACTCTGGTTGAAGAACTGGCGACCATCGTGTGGAGAAAGAAACGACTTTTGAAAGCGGAAAACGCCAAAATCAATAACGGACTCTCAAGCGCCTTGAATTACTCTCAAAGGCTTTTAAACGGCACGGCTCCCCTGTCTTTGCACATTGAGGATGAGAAGATAGAGGTGAGAGAGTTTCTGAAGCTCTCTGCTGAGGAGCTGGAAGAAAAACGAAAAGGGTTGGAAGCCGAAGAACAAAAGAGACGGCAGGCAGAAGAAATCCTTTCGAAAGGCGGAAGGAACTGTACAAAAAGAGTTGCGGAATGTCTCGGGGATTTCCTGCTTAATCTTTGGTATTCGGATGAATATGCTCAGCACGACAGGTACGGACTGTCGGTTTTCTTATCGGGAAAGGCAAAAACTGCAATTGAACAAACCCTGGAGGTTGTCAATCATGTCTCTGAAATCAAAGAACAGGCACTTGGAAATGCCATAAATCAGGTCAATTTTGAATCATTTGCCAGATATGAAGCACATTTGGACCGTAAATATGAGCGAACACTTGCCATGCTCATCAAGTTAAAGAGTCTTTCCGGGAATGCTCTACAAGCTTCGTAAATCGAGGATGAAGCGTATAGAGACGGCACTGTTGAGTGCGGAATTGACAAAATATTTGGGAGAAAATCGGATGGGCGGATATGGTAGTGGCTGTGTCGGGGAAAGAGAGCTGATTACGAACCTTCGTTTCTTAGATGTTCGATGGCTGACTAAGCATGGTTTGTTGAAAAGTAAGGGAGTTAAAACGCTCAGTTGGAGCCGCAACGGTAAACCATGGGGAAAAATGGAAATCCTTGTTGAAGAAGACCGCATCCGGCTGATTTACAAAGTAAGCCGCAATGACGGACCTTGGGAGGATAAGGATGTAGAAATTAAACTATTGAAAACTTTGTGCCGATTCGGAGGTTATCAGTATTGGTTTGAGTGTCCGGTTTGCCGGCGCCATGTTTGCTGTGTCTATTTGTCGAATACGTGGTGTTGCAGGCATTGTGGACACTTGGCTTATCCATCGGAGAATGAGGATGAACTTGAGAGGTTGCGCAGTAAGGCACTTAAGCTCAAGGAGAAGTTGGGAGGCAAGTACTGGATTAAGCCGAAGGGAATGCATCAGAAAACCTACGATCGCTTGCGAGAGGCTTTCTTAGAGGCTGAAGCGAAAGCTGATGACGCCCTCGATGAAAAGTTGCAACAGTTAGATCAAAGACTGATGTCGTTTGGTAAATTCCACCCGTAGGGCGGGTAAAAAGTAAAACGAGCACTCTTCCGAGACCGCGCCCCCAGCTAATTTTTTGTGCGTGCAAAATTGGAGATTTTTAAAGGTCAGAGATTTTGCGGGGTTTTACTGGAAAAGCCCCGCAAGTTAAGTTATTGAATTTAAAAGAAACTGCGTGTTTTTCGTGGTTTTGATCTTCTTTTTTGTCTTGATTGG
>OGLC01001373.1_pt1 | contig 11719 bp, 8 predicted proteins | sample 1572751 | NCBI WGS metagenome assembly OGLC01 (sample SAMEA2581897, study PRJEB24529) | metagenome | biome: Human gut stool | place: China | collected 2011
GCAGCGTCCGCACATGGTCGAACCTGCCAATCATCGTCCTGAGTGCCCGGAGCGAGGATTCTGATAAGATCGAGGCACTGGACAACGGCGCAGACGATTATCTGACAAAACCGTTTTCCGTGGATGAGCTGCTGGCAAGACTGCGTGTAACGCAGCGCCGATTGAATCTGCTGGCTTCTGACGGCATAAATAGTCCGGTTTTTGTCAATGGTCCTTTGAAGATCGACTTCTCGGCAGGCTGCGTCTGGCTGAGCGAGAATGAATTGCATTTGACCCCCATCGAGTACAAACTGCTGTGTGTGCTGGCGCATAATGTGGGCAAAGTGCTGACGCATACCTCCCTCACGCAGAAAGTATGGGGCAGTACGCAGGAAAATGACATTGCTTCCTTGCGCGTTTACATGGCATCCCTGCGCAAAAAATTGGAACGATACCCGGATGCGCCGCATCTGATCCAGACCCATGTTGGTATCGGATACCGGATGCTGCGCGCAGAAAATGATGAAGCATAGTAAAAAAGCAGGGGGCGCCCCTGAATAGGATGCACCCTGCCAAAAGCCACAGACAATAGCGATAAGCTGTAAAAAGAAGCATGGACGCCCCCGAAAAGGAGAGCGTCCATGCTTCTTGCTGTATCCGAATGGAGGAGATTGCGAAATCAGTGATTGTCCGGGCAGACGATTTCCAGCATCTGATCGAAAACCTCTTCCATCTGCCGCACCAGTGTGAACTGGGTGCGGGCACGGTCGAGGTTGTGATCCGGGCGAGCAATATGGAAATAATGGTCACCCTCCAGATAGTCAGTCAGAAAACGGATGCCGCATTCCAGCGTCATGAGCCTTGCACCCCATGCAAGGCTCTTTTTTTCTGCCATGCTCATGGATGCCCCGGCAGTGGAGAGATACCCTTTGGCGAACACTTCGTACAGATGCAGGTCAAAATGGACTTTGCTCTGGTCAGGTTCGTCCTCAGCGCAGTCGTTGGCACCGGTGCGGATGGAATCGCCGAAGTCGTAGGCCGAAAGTCCCGGCATCACGGTGTCGAGGTCAATGACACAGATGCCTTTTCCGGTAGCGGCATCGATGAGGACATTGTTGATCTTGGTGTCATTGTGGGTGACGCGCAGAGGAATTTCGCCAGCTGCCAGCTGATCCAGCAGGACATGGCAGTCCTGCTCTCTCGCATGGATAAATTCGATTTCCGACGTGATATTTTTTGCCCGGCCCAGTGCATCGGCGGCGAGGGCTTTTTCAAAATTGGCATAGCGGTTGGGCGTGTCGTGGAAGCGGGCGATGGTTTCGTGGAGGGTGGAGGCCGGGTAATCCTCCAGCTGGTTCTGGAATTTGCCCAGTGTCTCGGCCACGGTGCGGAAGTCGGTTTCGCTGCCGACCTGCTGCAAACAGATGGTATCTTCTACAAAGTCGTCGGCACGCCATGCGCCGCCGTCTGCATCCAGATAGCAAGTCGACCCCGACAAAGTTGGGATGACATTCAGCGTTTCCCGTGCTGGGTCGCCGCCCTCGGCAAGAATTTTCGCCCGCAGATGCCGGGTCACGCCGCAGACATTCTCCATCAGGCCCACCGGGTTAGTAAAGGTATCTGTGTTGATGCGCTGCAAAATAAAGCGTTTGGAATGATCTTCCCGCCAGACCACAAAGGTGTCGTTGATATGCCCCTCACCATAGTGGTGAGCATCGCAGAGCACAGGCCCGCCAAAATCAAAGGCATTTGCAGCAGACTGGAGCAGAGAAAGGGTAACGGATTTCATCATAAATTCCTCGTTTTCGTTATACTTCATGCCGTTTTGTCGGGGCGGGGCGTTTTCCCTGCCGCGTCTGACGGCGGTATTCGTTGGGGGTCATGCCCTCCGCCTTGCGGAAGCACTGGGAGAAATAGCTGGGAGAGGAAAAGCCCATCAGCTCGCTGATCTGCGCCAGACTGTAACCGGTGTTGCCCAGCATATGCTTGCTCTCCTCAATGCGGCGGCGGTTCAGGTAAGTAATGGGGGAAATTCCGTACTCCCGCTGGAAGGTGTGGGCCAGATAGTATTTGTTCAGGTGGGCAAGCTCTGCCAGCAGGTCCAGCGAGATATCCTCGCGGTAGTTGGTGTCCAGATACCGCTTGATCTCGGCGCACTCCCGGTTCTCGGTCGGGGCAGCCTCCTCCAGCTGCAGCGAAATGGTGGTGCAGCGCACCAGCCAGATCAGCAGTACCTCCAGCAGGTCCTGACAAACGGTCTCGCAGCCGTCTAAGCTGCGGTCGGCCTCGGCCCGCAGCATGTGCAGCACCGTCACCATCCGCTCCCGGTTCTCCCGTCAATTGAAGATGGCGTAGTTCGTATCCGCCTTGCTGAACAAAAACTCCATGCTGGCAACGCCCAGCACGATATACTCCAAGGGCGAGGCGTTCAGGCTAAGCTCGGTATGCTCCACCTGCGGGTTCACAATGACCATATCGTCCGGCTTTACCGGGAACAGCTGCCCGGCAAGGTAGAACTGTCCCTCGCCGCTGAGGCAGTAGAACAGCTCCGTGCAGGAGTGGGTGTGGGTGGTACTGTTCCAATCGCCGCCAAACCGGCTCTTGCTGATGTACAGCAGCCGGAAGGATTCCCGTGGAGCGGGAGCGTGGCGGATATCAAAGCGCTGGGTACTCATAAATGGCTCCTTTTGAGGCAAAGAACAAAAAACATAAAAACAAAAGCAAGATACTAAAAATACGAGCCTAAAAACGATGCGTTGCTTCGTATGTTTTTTCTTATTATAGAGGCAATGAAGAAAAAATGCAAGCCCTGATTTTAGGCTAATTTTTATATTTTTGTTTCTCAAGTCTCTTCGGAATATGTCAAAATGGTTACATGTTGGGGATTATGCTGAAACTTTTAAAAGATTTTTAGCACTTTTGCTGGAAGAATTTTTCAAAAAGCAATATCTATAAAAAATGAAACAACAAACCTCTTGAGCAAGGAAGCGAAAGAATTTATATTGGAGGCAGAAAAACACACAGCCCTTCGGGCAAAGCCTGTTTGCCCGGCTGTGTTTGAACGGAACAAAATGATGGAGGCAACACAGTATGAATCGTATTTCTCGTCGTAATTTCCTGAAGGCGGCCGGCGTTGGCGCCGCTGCACTGGGTCTGGCTGCCTGCGGCGGCTCTTCCAGCTCCACCGCATCCAGCGTGGCATCCTCCACCGCCGCTTCTTCCGCAGCGGCGGCTGCAGACGTTACCATCAAGGTAGCCGCCATCGAGACCGGCTACGGCGCTGATATGTGGAAGAAGGTCGCCGAGGCCTTTACCGCACAGACCGGCATCAAGGTGGATCTGACCACTGACAAGAAGCTGGAGGACGTCATCGGCCCCTCCATGCAGGGCGGCGACTACCCCGACGTGGTCCATCTGGCCACCGGCCGTGAAGCTGCCCTGACCGAGCAGTTCATCAAGGGCAACCTGATCGCCGACATCACCGATGTGCTGAGCATGACCGTGCCCGGCGAGAGCAAGAAGGTCAGCGAGAAGATCGCCGGCGGCTTTACCGACACCTCCCTGACCAATCCCTATGGCGACGGCAAAACCTATCTGGCTCCCATGTTCTACAGCCCCTGCGGCCTGTTCTACAACGCCGGTTTCCTGAAGGAAAAGGGTTGGGACGTGCCCAAGACCTGGGACGAGATGTGGGCACTGGGCGACAAGGCTGCCGCTGAGGGCACCTACCTGTTCACCTACCCCACCACCGGCTACTTCGACGCCTTCTTCTATGCGCTGATGTACGCTGCCGGCGGCCCGGAGTTCTTCAACAAGGCTACCCACTACGAAGAAGGCATCTGGGACACCCCCGAGGCAAAGACCTGCTTTGATATCGTGGCAAAGCTGGCTTCCTACACCAACCCCATCACCCCCGCACAGGCCAACGATCAGGACTTTACCCAGAACCAGCAGCTGGTGCTGGACAACAAGGCCCTGTTCATGCCCAACGGCACCTGGATCGTGGGCGAGATGGCCGAAGCACCCCGTGCAGACGGCTTTGAGTGGGGCATGACCGCCCTGCCCGCTGTCAAGGCTGGCGGCGACAGCTACAGCTACACCTGGTTCGAGCAGGCATGGATCCCGGCGGGTGCTGAGCATCTGGATGCAGCCAAGCAGTTCGTGGCTTACCTGTACAGCGACGAAGCCTGCAAGCTGTTTGCCGAAAGCGGCGCGATCCAGCCTGTGCTGGGCATCGCCGACAGTCTGGAAGGCGACAACAAGATGTTCTACTCCATCTACGACAACGGCGCAAAGGCCGCCATGGGCAACTTTGCAGCCTTCAGCGCCATCCCCGGCGTGGAAGTCCGCACCGTGTTCTTCGACCCTGTCAACTCTCTGGTGTCCGGCAGCATGACCGAGCAGCAGTGGATCGACGGCATCAAGTCCGCCAGCGACCAGATGCGCGCCAACATCATCGAGTAATCTGCCAAACCCTGCCCAGCGGGGGCGGTTTTTACCGCCTCCGCTTTTTTGGGCTGTACAGTACCATCAAGAAAGGAGCGGTCAATCCCCTATGAGAACGGATAAAAGCCGCAAACGGTTCGTATTCCTCTGTGTGGCACCGGCTACCATCCTGTTTTTCCTCTTTATGATCCTGCCCACCCTCAACGTGTTCCGCATGAGTTTGTATGAGCGGGGTGCCTATTCTCCCAACGAGACCTTTGTGGGGCTTAAAAACTTCCAGCATCTGCTGCGGGACGCCCAGTTCATCCGCTCCATGCAGAATATGATCCTGCTGGTGGTAACGGTCACCCTGATCACCTTCGCCTTTGCACTGGTATTTGCCGCCATCCTCACCCGGGAGAAGATCAAAGGCCAGAACTTTTTCCGCATCATCTTCTACATCCCCAACATTCTTTCCGTGGTCGTCATCTCCGGTATTTTCTCGGCCATCTACAAGCCGGAAAATGGTATGCTGAACAGCATCATTGGTCTGTTCCGGGATATGACCGACCCCATCCTCTGGAAAGGTGAAAAACTGGTCATCCCCTCCATCATCATTGCCATGGTGTGGCAGGCCATCGGCTACTACATGGTCATGTACATGGCCTCCATGTCTGCCGTGCCCATCAGCCTGTACGAGAGCGCCAATCTGGACGGTGCCGGGCGGCTGACCCAGTTCTTCCAGATCACCATCCCCCTCATCTGGACGAACATCCGCACCACCCTGACCTTCTTCATTATCTCCACCATCAACATGGCCTTCCTCTTCGTCAAGGCCATGACCAGCGGTGGGCCCAACGGCGCATCGGATGTGGCGCTGAGCTATATGTACAGCCAGAAAGACGCTGGCCTGTATGGTTACAGTATGGCCATCGGCGTGGTAATCTTCCTGTTCTCGTTTGCATTGCCCGCCTGTGTCAACAAGGTCACCAACCGCGATACGCTGGAATTTTAAGGAGGGAAGAAGATGCAGAATACCACCGAAAAATCTTCCCGCTCTGCGGAAGGTCTGTACAAGTTTTTCATCTATTTTGTGCTGGTTCTGCTGGCCGTTACCATCATCGTGCCGGTGGCATGGGTGTTCATGGCCTCCATCAAGCAGAATGCAGAGTTCTACGGCAACCCCTGGGCACTGCCCGCCGGCTTCTACTGGCAGAACTTCGTCAACGCATGGAACGGCGCCAAAATGGGCGAATATATGCTCAACTCGGTCATCGTCACCGCGCTGGCGCTGGCGCTGCTGCTGGTCGTTGCCCTTCCCGCCGCCTACTGCCTGTCCCGCTTCCACTTCAAGGGGCGCAAGGTACTGAACACCCTGTTCATGGCGGGCCTGTTCATCAACGTGAACTACATCGTGGTGCCCATCTTTTTGATGCTGCGGGACAGCGATGTGTGGCTGAAAGACCATTTCGGCAGCGGCTTTCTGCTGAACAATCTGGTGGTGCTGGCGGTGGTATACGCCGCCACCGCGCTGCCCTTTACCATCTACCTGCTGTCGGGATACTTTGCCACCCTGCCCCACGATTTTGAGGAGGCCGCCTATATCGACGGTGCAAGCTATTTTTCCACCATGACCCGCATCATCTTCCCCATGGCAAAGCCCTCCATCATCACCATTATCCTGTTCAACTTCCTGTCCTTCTGGAACGAGTATATCATCTCCATGACCCTGATGAGCTCCACCAAGGCACCCCGCACCCTGCCGGTCGGTCTTTTGAACCTGATGCAGGCGCAGCAGAGCGCCGCCCAGTACGGTACCATGTACGCAGGCCTTGTGCTGGTGATGCTGCCCACCCTGATTTTGTACATCTGCGTGCAGCGGCAGCTGACGCAGGGCATGACGGTGGGCGGCTTGGAAGGATAAGTGGACAAAACATGAAAACATTCTGGAAAACGCATCCTGCCCTGCGCATCGTGCTGATGATCGTGCTGTTTGTGCTGTCCATTGCATTGGTGGTGGCAGGCTGGAAAATGACCGGACAGCTGGCAGGGCTTGGCATCATGCTGGTGGGCGTAGCGCTGCTGCTGGCTGGGCTGGCCATCTACAATGCGACCTATCAGGATTGAGGATAAGAGAGAGGGAAAGGAGAATCCCTATGGATGAAACAAGAAAGTCCGGGCGCGTGACCATCCCCACCGACTTGGACGTTGTGCCCGAAACGCTGGAGATCTTAAAAAAGTGGGGTGCTGATGCCATCCGCGACTGCGACGGCACCGATTTCCCGCAGCAGCTCAAGGATGCGGACGCCAAGATCTACTCCACCTACTATACCACCCGCAAGGACAACGCATGGGCAAAGGCAAACCCGGATGAGGTACAGCAGTGCTACATCATGACCGGCTTTTACACCGCCCCCGGCGACACCGTGACCATCCCGCTGATGAAGGGCATCAGCCCGGAGCTGATGCAGGTGAACACCAACGACGACATCACCCGCTGGTGGGAGGTCATGGATCGAACCACCGGTCAGCCCGTGCCGCCGGAGCAGTGGAGCTACGCCGACGGCAGTGTGACCGTACAGGCCGTACCGTTCCATGAGTATACCGTCAGTTTTCTGGCTTACCTCATCTGGGACCCGGTGCATATGTACAACGCTACCACCAACGGCTGGACGAATTTTGAGCACCAGATCACCTTTGACGTGCGTCAGCCCAAGACCCACAAGTATTCCATGGAGCGCCTGCGCAAGTTCATCGCAGAGCACCCCTATGTCAACGTCATCCGTTACACCACCTTCTTCCACCAGTTCACCCTGATCTTCGACGAGCTGAAGCGGGAGAAGTTCGTGGACTGGTATGGATACTCTGCTTCGGTCAGCCCCTACATCCTCAACCAGTTTGAGCAGGAAGTGGGCTACAAGTTCCGCCCGGAGTACATCATCGACCAGGGCTACTACAACAACCAGTATCGTGTGCCCAGCAAGGAATACCGTGATTTTCAGGCATTCCAGCGGCGCGAAGTAGCAAAGCTGGCCAAAGAAATGGTGGACATCACGCACGAGTGCGGCTGCGAAGCCATGATGTTCCTGGGAGATCACTGGATCGGCACCGAACCTTTCATGCCGGAGTTCAAGACCATCGGACTGGATGCCGTAGTGGGCAGCGTGGGCAACGGTTCCACCCTGCGCCTGATCTCGGACATTGAGGGCGTGAAGTACACGGAAGGACGCTTTCTGCCTTACTTTTTCCCGGACACGTTCCATGAGGGCGGCGACCCGGTGAAAGAAGCCAAGGAAAACTGGGTCACCGCTCGCCGTGCGATCCTCCGCAAGCCCATTGACCGCATTGGCTATGGCGGCTATCTGAAACTGGCCTTGCAGTTCCCGGAGTTCGTGGACTACGTGGAGAGCGTCTGCAACGAGTTCCGCGAACTGTACGAGAACATCAAGGGCACCACACCCTACTGTGTCAAGCGAGTGGCCGTGCTGAACTGTTGGGGTAAAATGCGGGCTTGGGGCTGTCACATGGTGCATCACGCCCTCTATTACAAGCAGAACTATAGCTATGCCGGTGTCATTGAGATGCTGTCCGGTGCGCCCTTTGATGTGAAGTTTATCAGCTTTGAGGATATCAAGAACGACCCGCATCTGCTGGATTCGTTGGATGTCATTATCAATGTCGGCGATGCCGACACCGCACACACCGGCGGCATCTGGTGGGAAGACCCGGAGATCTCCTCCGCTATCCGCAAGTTCGTCTGGAACGGCGGCGGCTTTATCGGCGTGGGTGAGCCTTCCGGTCACCCGTATCAGGGCCACATTCTCCAGCTTGCCAGCGTGCTGGGCGTGGAGGAAGAAAACGGCTTCACCCTCAACTACGACAAGTACAACTGGGAAGAACACCCGGACCACTTTATCTTGCAGGACGCCGACCAACCCGTGGACTTTGGCGAGGGCAAAAAGAACATCTACGCCCTTGAGGGCACCGAGGTGCTGGTGCAGCGGAACAAGGAAGTACAGATGGCCGCCCACGACTTCGGAAAGGGGCGTGCCGTGTACATCAGCGGTGTGCCTTACAGTTTTGCCAACAGCCGCACCCTTTATCGCGCTATCCTGTGGAGTGCCCACAGCGAGGAGGAACTGCATACATGGTTCAGCTCCAATTATAATGTAGAAGTTCACGCCTACGTCAAGAACGGCAAGTATTGTGTGGTGAACAACACCTACGAGCCGCAGGACACCACCGTTTACACCACAGACGGCAGCAGTTTTGCTCTGCATCTGGATGCCAACGAGATCAAGTGGTATGAGATCTAAGTTCTCCTTTTCATAAACAAACACAACGGGCAGCTCTGTTACCAGAGCTGCCCGTTGTGTTTGCTGTATCTGCCGATAACTCAACCTGCGTCAATCGAACGCTGCAATGGAGATGGCTGGAAACGCAGAAATTCAATAATGCGAGCGTAATAGACCTGCAGAAAAAAGAAACTGCCCGTGCGAGTATGCGTAAGATGGTGAAACACTTACTGAAAAATTTAAGTATCCACCGGTGGCATATGATAAAATTTGTATACTTCAATACGTTAAAGAAAGTTTGGAGAACCATTCAAAGAAATGCTCTAAACAAAAGCGGAATACAGCTATTTTGACATAGCAACGCTACTTATATAGAGCAAAGCACTACTTATAAATAGTGGTGTCAGAAATTGAGATTTTGTGATACCAAAAAAGACACCCTCGCTTTTGATAGGAATCTCATGCAGGGATGTCCTTATCTCAACGCGAAGGTGTCTTAATAACGAGGGTCAGATGCCACGGAACGTAAAGGTGAACTCCACAGGCTTAGTCACATCAGGAATATACTCCGGGTGGACATTGGCACCCCAGCTGTCATCACCGCCGACGCCCATCTGCTCGCCGATGGCACGAATCACCGTGTAATGGACCGGGGGCAGCTCGTAGGGATGCTTGGCACTCTCCATTTCATGGGGAGTGTAGGGCAGCGCAGAGAAGAACATGGGCTTTGCGGCATCTGCGGTAAACAGCAGCCCGCGACCCTTGCGGTCCACTACCTTTGCCCAGCGCACAGCGGTCTTTGCACCGCACTCCTGCGGCACAAGGTACTGTGCCATGTTGTCTGCAACCTTGTTCTGGTAAATGCCCAGCTTTGCACCATGCTGACGATCCCAGTAGGTCTCCGCAGGGCCGTTTCCGTACCACTCCACCGTGTCGTAGTCAGCGTCGATCTTGAACAGCACGCCGAACTCCGGCATTGCTGCAAGTCCTTCCACCGGGTCATAGTGCAGGGTGGTCTGGATGCGGCCATCACCGAACACACGGTACTGCAGGCTGCACTCTGCTGCGGGGCTGGTCTGGAGGTTATAGAGATAGGTCACGACCACGCTGTCGGTTTCCACCTCGCAGGTGGGGTTCTGGAGGATGGTGCCGCCATGAACGGACGGAATCTTCGTGCCGATGCCCTTGGCGGTAGCGTACAAACTTGCCAGCTTCCACTGACCGCGAACGCCGCCCATGTTGTTGCCGCAGTCGTTGTCGGTGGGAGCGCGCCAGAAGTTGGGACGGGGAATCTCCTGAATCATCTCCTTGCCGGCATAGCGGTAGGAAGTCAAGCCGCCGTTCAGATCGGAGAACAAAACATCGAAATTCTCACCCCGGACACCGATGTTGTGTGTACCGTGCGTAACGATAAACGGCGTGACCTTCTTGCTGGGAATGGAACGGACCACAGCAATCACACCCTGTCCAAAGGCGACTTCATGACCTTTCTTTGCCCAGCTGGTGTCCTCCTTCAAACGGAAGCTGATGGTCACTGCATATTCACCGGGGAGCGCAGGAACCATAAACGGCAGCGGGAAGCTGGAACGCTCTTCGGGAGCAACATCAATATTGGTCAGTTTCTGCTGCTGATACAGCTTTCCATCACGATGCAGCAGTGCAACGCAGTCGAAAGCATCCGTAGAGGTGAACAGGTTCTTGTTCCAGACTTCGAAGCCAGAGTTGTCGATGGAAATGGCGATGTTCTGATAGCAGAACTTGACCTCCTGCATCTTGGGAGAAGGAGCACGGTCACCACCGTAGGCAATGCCGTTTCCGCTGAAATTATAGTCGGTAGGACGCTCACCGAAGTCGCCGCCGTAGGCTTGGAACCACTTGCCGTAGCGGTCTTTTTTCCAGATGGACTGGTCGATGTAATCCCAGATAAAGCCGCCCTGATAGCCGCAGTCCTTCTGGTCGGCAAGTTCCGTGTACTTGTATAAAGCACCGTTGGAGTTGCCCATAGCATGAGAATATTCGCACTCGATATAAGGCCGCTTATCGCCCTGTGCCAGATACTCTTTAATGTCCTTCACAGTGCTGTACATATGGCTCTCGATATCGGTGGTTTCGAGGAAGCGGGGATCATTGACCACACCTTCGTAATGCACCAGACGGGTGTCATCAAAGCGGCGGACCATCTCTGCCATCTGGAGCAGGGTCTCACCGCCAAACGATTCGTTGCCCAGAGACCAGATCAGAACAGCAGGATGATTTTTGTCACGCTGGTAAGTGGAATTCATGCGGTCAAACAAGACAGCTTTCCACTCCGGCTTATCATTGGGCAAAACGCCCTCGATGCCGCGAATGCCAGCCTGATGGATGTCCCATGTGCCATGGGATTCCAGATTGTTCTCTGCAATCAGATACAGACCATACTCGTCGCACAGGTCGTACAGTGCATCCTGATTCTGGTAATGGCTGGTACGGATGGCATTGATGTTGTTCTGCTTCATGGTGATGATATCCCGAAGCAGTTCCTCATGGGTGTGTACGCCCACAGCACGACCCGTAATGGAGCTGAACTCATGACGGTTGGCACCCTTGAACACGATGCGCTTGCCGTTGAGCAGCATCCGATTGTTCTTCAACTCGAACTTGCGGAAACCGACTTTCTGCCCGGTCACCTCTACCAGATGGCCTGCATCGTCCAGCAGCTCAATTTCCAGTTCATACAGAGTCGGGTCCTCTGCACTCCACAGGTAGGGGTTCTCCACCGCATGGCTGAACAGAGCAGAGCCGCCGTTCAGTGCGATTTTTTCGGAGAACACTTCCAGCTCACTGCGGCGCAGGGTCAGACGGGCTGCGCCCTTGCCCTCGCCAACTTCGGGCTGACCTGCGTGGATGATACCCATATCTACATCGGGGAGCATAAACGGCTTCCAACGAATAATATACTTTCAGCTTGCGTTTTCCTGTTCGTCAAGAATGTGCCAGCAGTCCGTCAGGTCTGATTGATTCTACATTCAGCACTTTTCAGT
>OGLC01001377.1_pt1 | contig 11676 bp, 11 predicted proteins | sample 1572751 | NCBI WGS metagenome assembly OGLC01 (sample SAMEA2581897, study PRJEB24529) | metagenome | biome: Human gut stool | place: China | collected 2011
CTTCGAGGCCGGTGCGCTTATTCCGATGAGTGTAAGCGGTCCGGCTCAGGTAAAACCGGGTGTCTCCGACGCATTGGTATCACAGATCGACCTGTATGCCTCCATGGCAAGCCTGATGGGCAAGCCGCTCGAAGAAGGGGCCGGTCCTGACAGCCGGGATCATCTGGACGCATTCTTGGGGAAGGATCTGAAAGGGCGCGACTATGTGGTCGAAGTTGCCGGTTCTCTTTCTGTCTCCGACGGCGAATGGAAGTACATAGCTCCGAGTAATGGTGCTGCTTATGCTAAACTGACGAATATCGAGTTGGGCAACAGCAAGGAAGAACAGCTTTACAACTTGAAGCAGGACATCGGAGAAAAGAAGAATCTGGCGGCCGAACATCCCGAAATCGTTGCAAAGTTGAAAGCTATATTGGAAAAGGAAAAAGCTAAATAGCCTTTTTACATAAAGTGTGAAAACGCCTGTAGGTAATCGAAAAAACATTCCTCCAGGTGTATTTTGGTTAAAAATGGACGAGTTCATTTTATTCTGCCCCCGGTTTGCGTTATCTTTGCAAATCATTAGGCAGAAAATAGAAGGATAATGCTGGGATTGATAAGTAAAGGAATTGTTATTGGCGTACTGGTTTCCGCCCCGATGGGTCCGATCGGTATGCTATGTATACAACGAACGCTGAACAAAGGACGTTGGCATGGGTTTGTTACCGGATTAGGGGCTGCTCTGTCAGACGTGATCTACGCTGCACTGACTTGCTTGGGGATGGGAGTTGTGGTGAACTTTGTGGAGGCGAATCAGGCTCCTTTGCAATTGATCGGCAGTATCGTATTGGGTATTTTCGGCTATTATATTTTCCAATCCAATCCTGTCCGGAATCTTAGAAAACAACGGGAGAAAAAGTTATCTTTCACACAGGATTTTATTACAGCTTTTCTTCTTACCTTTAGCAACGTATTAATCGTATTGCTATATATTGGTTTGTTTGCCCGCTTTGGTTTTGTCTTGCCGGAACATTCTGTTTGGATGCTGTCGGGTGGCATTGCTTTTATTGGGGTGGGGGCTGTTCTCTGGTGGTTCGGAATCACTTATATAGTTGCTAAATTGAAAAAATGGTTTAACGTGCGAGGTATATGGTTATTGAATAGGATTGTAGGATCGGTCATTATTGTTTTGGCTATAATCGGAGTCTTATCCGTATTGCTGACTTCTTATTTACATTTACCATTACTCCAAATCTATAATTGATAATGAAGAAACTGAAAGTCCCTTATTTGGAAACGCTGGACGTACTGGATCTGTCGTCCGTAGGCTTTTTGATGGAAAAGGCCCAGCGAGAGTCGATCGATGTGATTAACTGGGAGGGATATTCCTATAAGCCTATCGTGGCTTTCGATATCGCAAGATCGAAAGTGAATCTGTATATTCGTTACTTTGTAAAAGGCAATTCATTGAAAGCTCTTTATGAAACGGATGGTTCACCTGTCTATCAAGATAGTTGCGTGGAGTTTTTTATGAAGCGGGGGAATGAGCCCAATTACTACAATTTCGAGTTTAATTGTATCGGGACTTGCGATGCCGCCCGCCGTACCTCACGGGATATCAAGACGTCGCTTTCGCAAGAAGAGTATAAAAGCATCATAAGACTCCCATCCGTGAGAAGAAGGGCATTCGAGGAGATTAAAGGTATTCATACATGGAACTTGATCGTAGTCATACCACTCAAGTTGATGGGGTTAGATCCTAGTAATCTGCCGGAGAAAATACTAGGGAACTTCTATAAATGCGCCGATGAGACAATGAATCCGCATTTCGTAAGTTGGAGTCCGATCGACCTTCCCGAGCCTAATTTCCATTGTCCTGAATTCTTCGGGGAGATCTACCTGTAGTATAGACGTAGCGTGCTGCATGCAGCACGCTACGTCTATACAGGCAAGCCTATGGCTATTTATTATTCTTACCTAGTTTCAGCTCAATGACGAAGGCTATTATCAAGCCGATTCCCCCGAACAAAAGAACCGAAGCCCCATAAGCCGTACCCGCTACCTCATGCCTGTACCAACCATCATCATAATAAGAATTTGTCGCCATACACATATTAATAATAAAGCCTACCAACAAACCTAATCCGATTCCCGCCAAAAGGCACCCGGCCTTTAAGCTACTGAACGAGAAGTTTCGCATGTAGTTAGGCAGTCCCAATTTACCATCGAAAGCAGAGGCATCCAGTTTATCACCGATCTTCTCGATAATCGCCAAACGTTCCCTCTTGCGAACAAACAACTCAAATAATCCGTAAATACCTGCACAAACGATTCCGACAACTAGCGGAACAGAAATAAAATCCATCATAACTGTATAATTTTAATTGATTCATTCATATTGTTTGCTAATTTGACGCAACAGTTTCCCATAGGTTACACCTCCGGGCTGAAAAATATTTTTTATTTTTGTTACCGCAAGTTGTAACCTATTTACCCGGCTTGCGTCCATTAAGTACAATGGAATTGTATACCGATACATATTACATACAAAGGATACAAGCAGGGGACGTGGCATGTTTCGCTTGCCTTTTGGACAAGTATAGCCGTCCGATTCACTCGTTGATCCTCAAAGTGGTACGAAGCCAAGAGGAGGCTGAGGAGTTGGCGCAAGATACGTTTATGAAGGTATTCAAAAACCTAGCCTCATTCAAAGGGGATTGTAGTTTCTCCACATGGATTTACCGGATTGCCTATAACACGGCGATATCATCGGTCAGGAAGAAGAGATATGAGTTTCTAGCGATTGAGGAGACTACACTTGAAAACGTATCGGAGGAGGAGGTCACGAACCTGTTCGGACAAACCGAATCCACGGAACAGGTTCAAAGATTGGAAGTCGCCCTTGAACAACTTCTACCGGACGAACGGGCCTTGATCTTGCTCTTTTATTGGAAAGAAAAGACAATAGAAGAACTGGTCTCTATCACCGGCTTGACCGCCTCGAATATTAAAGTCAAGCTACATCGCATCCGAAAAAAATTGTTTGTATTATTAAAAGGAATGGATCATGAGTAAGATAAACACAAATAAGGAACAACCCGATTTATTGGGGGATTTATTCAAACGCATACCGGAGGAGGAGCTTCCCGCCTCGTTCCGTTCGAACGTAATGCGACAAATCATGCTTGAGTCCGCAAAGGCGAAGAAACGTGACGAACGGTTCAGCCTGTTAGCGGCGATCGTGGCCTCGCTTATCATGATTTCCCTTGCGATCGTATCTTTCGTATATATGGAGATACCCAAGATAGCCGTCCCCACAATAAGCACATCGGCCTTGGCTTTCTATTTATACATAGGGGCCATCACGCTCATACTTCTATTGGCGGATTATAAATTGAGGAATCTATTTCACAAGAAAGGATAAGCACGAAGCGAGCTCCGTCCGTATACGAGGAATCTATGGACAAGGAACCATTCAGCCGCTCGGCGATCAAAAGACAGATAGAAAGTCCTAAACCCGCACCGGGTTTGTAATCATCCAGCTTCTCAAAGCGATTGAATACCGCAGCTTGTTTTTCAAGGGGAATACCGGCACCCGTATCCGTAACGGCTATGTATACCTTTTCCCGATCCGGCGCAAGTTGGAACGATAGGTTAATCTCATATTGCTCATCCAGCAGGGCTTTATATTGTTCCAAGATTCGTTCCGTCAACGTATATTGTTTCGTTCGGACACTACTTTCCAATTGATAAGAAGTTAACCGGATTTTAGTATCCATGATATCGGGAACATCTTTTATATCCTTCAATAAATCCAAACCTTCCTGAAAAGAGACTACGGCATCGCTATCCCTACGGATACGTTGGTAAACCATTCCTAAATCACGATAGGCCCGCAGTAAACCATAATCGTTCTTACTATCCCGGGCCAGATCCATATATCGCATGGCCCTATCCATAGCCAACTCATAATTGCCGGACCATAGATAATCCTGACAAACCAAGCTACCGGATAAAAACAACCCTCTGGGACTCTCATGCCTTTTTGAGGCCAACGAATCCAATTGCCCCACCCAATATAATAGGCTATCTCTATTTTCCACATTATAATAATAACGACTCAAGCCAGCCATCGCATCGTACACGATCCCGATGGAATCCAAAGGCATCGCGATATCGATTATCTCTTTCAACGCCGGTACCTCCTCCGGCAATTGCCAGTACAAGCCGATTAATTCTTTAAGAAGGGGTATCTTATCCTGAGGTTTTTGGATACGTGATAAAGATTGGCGTATGCTATCCGCACGAAATTTACTCACGGCATTCTGCGCACTTGTGCCCACCGCAAACAAAATCCACACTATTCCTATAAAAGTATTGACGCTGGACTTTCTTAAAAATCCTCTACTCATTGATTTATCGCTTACAATTCGCAAACTTACAAAATAAATATCAATAAAAATCAACAGCTTTCCGTAATTACAGCCAACACGGCCCAAATGAATGTTTTTACCCCTCAAAACTCTTGTCAATCAGAAAAAAAGCATTACCTTTGCCCCGATTTTTGAGAGATGACAACATAAAGTCTAACTTACTAATTAAAACAAACTTAGTATTAACAATTAAAGAATGGAAAATTTAAAAAACATCCAGCCGGTTGAAGATTTCAACTGGGACGCTTTCGAGCAAGGCGAGACTTACACCGAAGTAAGCAAGGACGATCTTGTAAAAACGTATGACGAGACCCTGAACACGGTAAAAGACAAAGAAGTGGTTATGGGTACCGTTACTTCTATGAACAAACGTGAGGTTGTTGTAAACATCGGTTTCAAATCTGACGGTGTTGTTCCTATGTCCGAGTTCCGTTATAACCCGGATTTAAAGATTGGTGACGAGGTAGAGGTTTACATCGAGAGCCAAGAAGACAAAAAAGGACAATTGATCCTTTCACACAAGAAAGCACGCGCTACACGTTCTTGGGATCGTGTTAACGAGGCTCTTGAAAAAGACGAAATTATCAAAGGTTACATCAAATGTCGTACGAAGGGCGGTATGATTGTCGACGTATTCGGCATCGAAGCGTTCTTGCCGGGTTCTCAGATCGATGTGAAGCCGATCCGCGACTACGATGTATTTGTAGGTAAGACTATGGAATTCAAGATTGTTAAGATCAATCAAGAATTCAAGAATGTTGTTGTATCTCACAAGGCTCTTATCGAGGCTGAGTTGGAACAACAGAAGAAAGATATCATCTCCAAATTGGAGAAAGGACAGGTATTGGAAGGAACTGTCAAAAACATCACTTCTTACGGTGTATTCATCGACTTGGGTGGCGTAGACGGTTTGATCCACATCACAGACCTTTCTTGGGGACGTGTTAGCGATCCGAAAGAAGTGGTTGAACTGGATCAGAAACTCAACGTTGTTATCCTTGACTTCGATGACGAAAAGAAACGTATCGCTCTTGGCTTGAAGCAATTGACTCCGCACCCATGGGATGCACTTGACACTGACTTGAAGGTAGGTGACAAGGTGAAAGGTAAAGTTGTTGTGATGGCTGACTACGGTGCATTCATCGAAATTGCTCCAGGCGTAGAAGGTCTGATCCACGTATCAGAAATGTCTTGGAGCCAGCACCTGCGTTCTGCTCAGGACTTCATGAAGGTGGGCGACGAAGTAGAAGCTGTAGTCTTGACTTTGGACCGCGAAGAACGTAAGATGTCTTTGGGTATCAAACAACTGAAACAAGATCCATGGGAAACTATCGAAGAAAAGTATCCTGTAGGTTCTAAGCATACTGCAAAAGTTCGTAACTTCACTAACTTCGGTGTATTCGTAGAAATCGAAGAAGGTGTAGACGGATTGATCCACATCTCTGACTTGTCTTGGACTAAGAAAGTGAAACATCCTTCTGAATTCACTCAGATCGGTGCAGACATCGAAGTTCAGGTATTGGAAATCGACAAAGAAAACCGCCGTTTGAGCCTTGGTCACAAACAACTCGAAGAAAATCCTTGGGATGTATTCGAAACAGTATTCACTGTAGGTTCTGTACACGAAGGTACTATCATCGAAATGTTGGATAAGGGTGCTGTTGTAGCTCTTCCTTACGGTGTAGAAGGTTTCGCAACTCCGAAACACCTTGTAAAAGAAGACGGTTCACAAGCACAGTTGGATGAGAAACTTGAATTCAAAGTGATCGAGTTCAACAAAGATGCTAAGAGAATCATCCTGTCTCACAGCCGTATCTTCGAAGATGTAGCTAAGGCTGAAGAAAGAGCAGAAAAGAAAGCTGCTTCTGGTGCTAAGAAGTCATCTTCTAGCAACAAGAGAGAAGATTCTCCGATGATCCAGAACCAGGCTGCTTCAACTACGCTGGGCGATATCGACGCTCTTGCTGCATTGAAAGAACAGTTGGAAGGAAAGAAATAATCTGAATAGAATATTTTCCAATGAAAGGCGCTCCCGTTTGGGGGCGCTTTTTTTATTCACCACAGATTTAAGAAATGAAGATAAGAGGGAATTTAATTCAGACATAAGAACAAAAGAATAAAAAATAAAATAGCAGTTCAATAAGCAACAGAAATAATTTTCAAAGCGCTGCCTTTATGTTCTTTTGTTCTTATGTCTAAAAATAAATTATCAAAATCTGTATTAATCTGTGTAACCCTGGGGTGAAATATTTCCTTTTCCTTTGCAAGATTAAATGTGAAATGTCCTATCTTTGCATACCATGGAAAAATTTGAGTTACATATATTGGGATGCGGTTCTGCTTTGCCTACTACGCGACATTTTGCGACCTCTCAAGTCGTAAACTTGCGTGAAAAACTATTTATGATTGATTGTGGCGAGGGAGCACAGATGCAATTACGCCGCTCGCGACTGAAATTTTCCCGATTAAATCATATCTTCATCTCTCATCTACATGGTGACCATTGTTTCGGATTGTTGGGACTGATCTCTACATTCGGATTATTAGGGAGAACTGCTGATTTACATATTCATTCTCCAAGAGGACTGGAAGAGTTGTTTGCGCCGATGCTTGCTTTCTTTTGCAAGACTTTGACTTATAAGGTGTTCTTCCATGAATTCGAAACGAAAGAACCGATGCTCATTTACGATGACCGTTCGGTGACTGTAACCACAATCCCTTTAAAACATCGAATTCCCTGTTGTGGTTTCCTTTTTGAAGAGAAACAGCGTCCTAATCATATCATCAGGGACATGGTAGACTTTTATAAAGTCCCGGTCTATGAACTGAACCGCATCAAGAACGGAGCGGATTTTGTAACTCCCGAGGGAGAAGTAATACCCAATTTACGTTTAACCCGCCCTTCGGCTCCGGCGCGTAAATATGCTTATTGTTCCGATACAATCTATCGTCCGTCCCTTGCTGAACAAATTAAAAATGTAGATTTGTTTTTCCATGAGGCCACCTTTGCACAGACCGAGCAGGCACGCGCTAAGGAAACTTATCATACCACTGCTGCGCAAGCTGCGCAGCTTGCTTTGGATGCCAATGTGAGACAACTGGTGATCGGACATTTTTCCGCCCGTTATGAAGATGAATCTGTCTTACTTCATGAAGCGTCCGCCATTTTTCCACAAACCATTTTAGCGAAAGAAAATTTGTGTATTGACGTTGATGGAGGGACTGTCTATGAAAAGTAGTCGACTGCTTTGGGGAGTAATCATCCTGCTCTTCGGTTGCTTGGCAGCCTGTAAAAAAGAGAAACCTCAATCTCCGATACCGGATTCTTTGTCTTCCCTCCAGGAACTGTTCCATCCTGCTTATCAAATAAATGCAGACAGCATTCATCAGATGATTCGTATTTGCCTGAACGAAAATCCGGTAACTCCCTGGGATTCGGTTTTGCTGGCACATTATCAGGAAAAGGATGAATTCTTTTGGCTGAACGATTCTCTCATATCCGATAAACCTGCCGTACAGGTGGCAGACTCGATGTTATTCTGGTTAGGAAACATTTCACAACATGGAGTTAATCCGAATCTGTATCCTGTCGATAGCATCCGTGAGGAATTGCAACAGATACGAACCTTGAAACTGCGTGAAGGGAAAACGATGAACCGTCTGCTGGCAGACGTGGAGTATCAGTTAACAGCCGCCTATCTTTCGTATGTGTGTCAATTGAAATTCGGATTCTTGCCTCCTGAGCGCAGATGGAATGATTCGATCGACCACATTCCTTTAAAACAATGTGACGTGAAGTTTGCAATGGCCGCTCTCGACTCTTTGCGTGCAAATCCTAACGCCGCTTTTCACCGGGCGCAACCCGCTTCCCCGCTTTATCATAAGATGCAGGAAGAGCTGGTTCGTGTGAATGGCTGGGGAGTGACAGATACTACGGATTATTATCGCGACCGCCTATTGGTAAACATGGAGCGGGCACGTTGGCAATATGCATTGGATAAAGGACGAAAATATGTGATAGCTAATGTGGCGGCATTTATGTTGCAAGCCGTCAACGAAGAAACAGACTCTATCCTGGAGATGCGTATTTGTGTAGGGACTGTGAAGAATAAAACTCCTCTATTGTCAAGCAGGATTTATTATATGGAACTGAATCCTTACTGGAATGTGCCTCAAAGCATAATTCGGAAAGAGATCATTCCTACTTACCGCAGAGATACGACGTATTTTACCCGTAACCGCATGAAGGTATACGATAAGAATGGACTCCAGGTAGATCCCCACAGTATTAAATGGGCGAAGTATGCAGGAAGTGGCGTACCTTATACGGTGAAGCAGGACAACAAAACAGGGAATTCCTTGGGACGTATCATCTTCCGTTTTCCCAATCCTCATTCCGTATATCTGCATGACACTCCGTCACGGTGGGCTTTTACACGGAATAATCGTGCGGTGAGCCACGGTTGCGTCCGTCTTCAAAAAGCACTCGACTTCGCGTTCTTCCTGTTGAAAGAGCCGGATGAATTGTTGGAAGACCGTATTCGTATTGCAATGGATATCAAGCCGGTGAGTGAAGAGGGAAAGAAGCTGCCCATCAGTGCGGCTTATCGTGAATTGAAACATTATAGTTTGGAACAATATATACCTTTATTTATAGATTATCAGACGGTTTATCTGTCTGCCGATAATAATTTGAGGTATTGTGAGGACATTTATAAATATGATCCGTCCTTACTAGAGGCGATGAATAACCTGAATTTGAAACCATAAATAAACATACAGATACGAGAGATTATGATTCCTTATAACGAACGCGAAGTTCTGAAACTCCTTCAGGAGGAGAGTACACAGCGGAAAGGATTTGAAATGATTGTGGGGCAGTATAGCGAGCAATTGTATTGGCAAATCCGCCGGATGGTACTGTCGCATGAGGATGCGAACGATCTCCTGCAAAACACTTTCATCAAGGCATGGACGAATATCGATTATTTCCGTGCCGAGGCGAAGCTGTCGACCTGGCTCTATCGCATCGCGCTGAATGAGTGTCTTACCTTTCTGAATAAGCAGCGTGCCATGACTACCGTGGATATTGACGATCCCGAAGCAGTAGTTGTGCAAAAGCTGGAAAGTGACGCCTACTTTTCGGGCGACAAGATACAGATGTGCTTGCAAAAAGCCCTGCAGACTTTGCCCGAAAAGCAGCGTATGGTGTTCAACCTGAAATACTATCAGGAAATGAAGTACGAAGAGATGTCGGAGATCTTCGGCACGTCGGTCGGTGCACTGAAAGCATCTTATCATCATGCGGTGAAGAAAATTGAGAAGTTTTTAGAAGAAATAGATTAAACCTTTTAAATGAGACACTGTCTAATGAAAAGAGAGGAGAAAAACGTATGAAAGAAGAAGATATTTTATTGAAGAAGCTTGGAAAGGAAAATTCCTTCAAAGTGCCCGATGGTTACTTTGAGAACCTGACTTCGGAGGTAATGAATAAACTTCCTGAAAAAGAGAAAGTTGCTTTTAAGGAAGAACCTGTCAGCACATGGACAAGACTGAAACCATTGCTCTATATGGCAGCTATGTTCGTAGGGGCGGCCTTGATTATCCGGGTAGCGTCAACAGATCATAAACCTGCTGCAGCAGATGATGTAGCGGTGACAGAAGTGGATACTGAAGTAGTCGTATCTGACGAAATGATTGATGTAGCAGTGGATCGTGCCATGCTGGATGATTATTCGTTATATGTTTATTTGAGTGACGCAAGTGTAGAATGATTTATAAAAACTGATTGAATACAGAAAATGAGAAAACTTATCGCATTGGTCGTTTTGTTATGTGGCTTTATGCCTGTTCTTTGGGCTGCTGATGGATGTGATCAGCATTTATCACGGGAAGAGTTCAGGGCAAAACAAAAAGCTTTCATTATCGAACAGGCTGGATTGAATAAAGAAGAAGCAGCCAAGTTCTTTCCCGTTTATTTTGAACTCCAGGATAAAAAGAAGAAACTGAATGATGAGTCATGGGATTTGATGCGCAAAGGCAAGGATGATAAAACAACGGAAGCTCAATATGCAGAAATCAACGAGAAAGTAGCCAACAACCGTATTGCTGCCGACCAGCTTGATAAAACTTATTTGGGTAAGTTTAAAAAGATTCTTTCAAGCAAGAAGATTTTTCTCGTGCAACGTGCAGAGATGCGTTTTCACCGCGAAATGATAAAAGGTATGAATCGTAGCAAAGACAAGGGAGACGATTCAAAGAAGAAATAAAGAAAACAGAGCGTCCGATTCGTATGAACAGACGCTCTGTTTGAGTAAAATGGAGACTCTATCCGCTGGGAATAGAGCCTCTGTTTTTTTATGCCGGTAAGGAAGTTACAGTCCTTTTTTCTTTGCTTCATTCCAAATGGCATCCATCTCTTCGAGAGTCATATCTTTCAGACTTTTTCCTTCCTTGATGGTGTGCTCTTCCAGATAGTTGAAGCGGCGGATAAACTTCTGGTTGGTAAGTTCCAGTGCATTATCGGGATTGATTTTATAAAGGCGTGCCGCATTGATAAGGCTGAACATCACGTCGCCGAATTCAGCTTCCGCTTTCTCTTTATCCATGTTGGCCACTTCCTCCTGAAATTCACCTATTTCTTCTTTCACTTTATCCCAAACCTGTTCCCGTTCTTCCCAGTCGAAGCCTACATTGCGAGCTTTGTCCTGAATACGGTAAGCCTTGATAAGCGAGGGCAGGGCAGCGGGCACACCGCTTAATACACTCTTATTTCCATCTTTCTCTTTAAGTTTCAACTGTTCCCAGTTCTCGGAAACTTGTCCGGCTGTATCTGCTTTCACCTCTCCGAAGACATGCGGATGGCGGAAAATCAGCTTATCGCACAGCTTGTCGCAAACATCTTTGATGTCAAAATCTCCTGTTTCCGAGCCTATCTTAGCATAGAAAGCGACGTGCAACAATACGTCCCCCAACTCTTTGCAGATTTCTTTCTTGTCATCCCTCATCAGGGCATCGCAAAGTTCGTAAGTCTCTTCTATGGTGTTGGGACGCAGACTTTCATTCGTCTGTTTACGGTCCCAGGGACATTTAACACGCAGTTCGTCGAGAATGTCCAGGAAGCGTCCGAAGGCTTCCATCTGTTCTTTTCTTGTATGTAACATATCTTTATAGGGTTATTTATTGCAATGTGTATAATAGGATATAAGTAACCCGACTACTTCGGAGTAGTTCTTGCGGCCTCTTTGTATCTTCTTTCCTTTCA
>OGLC01001408.1_pt1 | contig 11366 bp, 10 predicted proteins | sample 1572751 | NCBI WGS metagenome assembly OGLC01 (sample SAMEA2581897, study PRJEB24529) | metagenome | biome: Human gut stool | place: China | collected 2011
TATTTTAGCTTTAATTTTAGGATTTATATTAGGATAATTTTTCTATTGAGATACTAAATTAAAAAATTTACTAGCTAAAATAATCTATAAATTAAATTTTAAGCATAAATTTAAAAATGAAGAAAAAAAATCTATATATGGATTTTTACTTATTAGTCGCTGCTACTTTTTGCGCTAGTGGCACTAATATCTTTGGTGCATTTAATGAAGGTCTATCTGGTGATGCTACGATTTTATTTTCCAAAGCTGTAATTGATATTTTCGCCTCTATCATATTTGCCACTAGATTGGGCTATCCTATGCTTTTGATTACTATACCTCAATTTATCATCATGGGCGGTCTTTTCTTTTGTTCGCAATTTTTAATGGTATTTATCTCTAATACTATGATTTTAGATTTTATCTCTATCGGTGGATTATTGACTATTATTTTAAGCTTGAATATGATTGGCATTTCTATTGTCAGCATTGTTAATATCTTGCCTGCTCTTGTCATTATTTTCCCTATATCTTATTTATTTTCTTTTATTTTTCTATAATATTTTTCTATAAAAAAAGCGAGTCATATGAATAGCTTAAAATGTTTTTACAGATTCTCTTTCTACTAGATTTGGTGGGAATTTCACACTGACATTCAAACTTGGATTTTCCATCAGTTTTAAAAGTTGTATAGCCACTGTTTTTCCCATTTCTTTCTTAGGATGAGCAAAAGTTGTTAAACCAATAGCTGACTCTAATTCCAAATCATCAAAACTTATGATCGAAATATCATCTGGTATTTTTTTATCAATCTTAGTAAATAAATCGACTAAATATCTTGCTATCTGGTCATTATAACAAATAATGGCTGTAGCATCATTTAGACGTCTTAAGATTTCACGGTCTAATTCACCATTCATAATAAGTTTGATATCCTCTGTTGTATACCAAAACATATTTTTTTCTGATTGCAATAAATTATGTTTTTTCAAAGCATTAATCGCACCTGAATAACGCAATTGACCTTGCATATCATCAGATTTAAAAATACCAGCAATTTTTTCATGACCATGTTTTATGAGATATTCACCAGCAGATTGCCCTGCTAGATAATCGTCCATACGCACACTTGGTATATTCATTGGCGGATTAGTATCAGCATGGATAAACACACATGGTATTCCTGCTGATTTTATTTTTTGATAAAAATCTGTATTGATATATGGTATACCACTTTTTGATGGCTCAATAATTAAGCCATCAATATTGTTTTTCAACATAGTATCTAAAATATATGCTTCTTTTTCCACTCTATTATAGGTAAAAGCTAACTGCATGAAATAGCCGTTTTTAGTCAATACTTTCTCTATTCCTTGTACAATACTTGGGAAAATATAATCATCTAAATAAGTTAGAACAACACCTATATTTCTTGTTTTTTTCTTTATTGCTGATTTTGAAGCACATACATATGTTCCGCTACCACGTCTTCTCTCTAGCAATCCTTCGCTTTCTAGTACACTAGTTGCCTGTCTTACTGTTTGACGACTAATTGAGAATTTTTTTCCCAACTCATTTTCAGAAGGCAATCTCATGCCTACACTAAATTCTCCGCTTAAAATTTGCTCTCTTATCCAATTCATTAAATCTATATATTTCGGAGCATCTGCCGTTGCCATTTCCACACCGTCCTTCCTTTTATAAATATAACAACTTCTTTTTTTATATTTATATGTGTATCTATATAGTTTACCAAATAACCTCTATATAATACAACTAATATCCTAAAATACAACTTTTATTACTACATATTATCTAATAACATTTCACCTACGCTATCATACAACTTTGTTGCAACATTTTTAGCATGCATAGTTGCTGAATTTAAACTATATCCTTCAAATTCTTTTATCATAGGCACATCATTTTGAGCATCGCCTATTGTTAAAACCTGTTCAAAGCATTTATCTTTTTGTAAATTCAATAATTCTTTGACTCCTTGAGCTTTATTTATTCCCTTAGCACATATATCTATACAATTTAAATTCATATTAGCTAAGAAAGCTCCTTCAAATTCATTATTTATACGTTTAGCATAATTGTTAGCAATTTCTTCTGTCTCATAGGCTAAACTAATTTGTATTACATTCATTTCAGATAAAGCTTGTTCTACAGTTATTTTTTGAATGATATCTTGATTTTTATATTTTTCAGACTCAAAATACTTTAATAACTGTGATTTAGGGCTATTTATCGTTGTTCTCATTTTTTCTGTTGATGAAAATAAAATATGCCAACTTTCTTTGGCAATATCACTATGAACAAGTTTTTCTAATTGTATTTTATCTAGAGGAAATGATTTTATTAATTTTAAATTCTTATCAAAAATTGTTCCACCATTATTACAAATTACAAAATCATAAGTAAGCTCTTGATTATTTACTTCATGCATTAAAGAATGAACATCTCTACCACTACATAAAACAAAGATATTGCCTTTGCATCTCCATTCATTTACAGCTTCTATATTTATTTGCGGTATGATATCTTCATGGTGAAAATATAATGTCCCATCAAAATCACTAAATGCAATCTTCACTAAAAACGCCTCACTTTTAATTCATTCCAATACTTTATATTATAAAAAAAAAGCAGACAAAAGTCTGCTTTTTCTTTTTATATTTTATCTATCAAAATGTTTTTGCCATTGATGATGGAAAGAACCTTCTCTATCAATGCGTTTATACGTATGAGCACCAAAATAATCTCTTTGAGCTTGAATAAGATTTGCACCTACAACTTTTGTACTCAAACCATCAATATAAGAAATTGCATTGGCAAAAGCTGGTACTGGTACACCTGCTAAAATAGCTTTAGCTACAATTTTTCTTAAACATTGCTGATTATTTTTTACTTTTTCAGCAAAGAATTCATTTTCAATTAAATTATCTAAATTTGGTTCTTGCTGATAAGCATTAGTTATATTATTTAAAAATCTCGCTTGAATAATACAACCAGCTCTAAAAATAGAAGCAATATCACCTAAGTTTAAATTCCAATCGTATGTTTCAGAAGCGCTTTTATAAAGAGCAAGACCTTGAGCATATGCTGCAATTTTAGCTGTATATAAAGAACGTCTTACATCTTCTACAAAATCTGCATCAATTTCTACAGGTAATACTTTTTTCAAACCACTTTCTGCTAATTGTTGACGTTTTTCATAGAAAGAACTGATATTTCTAGCATTGCAAGCACTTGTCATAATAGATGTATTCACACCTTGTTCTAAAGCAGCTAAACTTGTCCAACGACCTGTACCTTTTTGCCCTGCACTATCTAAGATTTTATCTACTAATTCGCCTTCGCCTAAATCATCTTTTTCTTTAAAGATATCTGCTGTAATACCAATTAAGAAGCTATTTAATTCACCTTGGTTCCATTCATTGAAAATATCTGCAATCTGAAAATTTTCATATCCACCAACATGTTTTAATAATAAATAAGCTTCAGCAATAAGTTGCATATCTGCATATTCAATACCGTTATGCACCATTTTTACATAATGACCTGCACCATTTTCACCAATATATGTGCAACAAGGTTTACCATCTTCAGCTTTAGCGGAGATAGCTTCTAAAACTTCTTTGATTTCTTTATAGCTTTCTTTATTACCACCTGGCATTAATGCTGGGCCATTGAGTGCTCCCTCTTCACCGCCAGATACACCAACACCAAAATATTTAAATCCTTTAGAAGTTACATATTCATATCTTCTTTGTGTATCTTTAAAGAAGGAATTGCCACCGTCCATGATGATATCTTCTTCATCTAAATAAGGTAAAAGACTTTCAATTACACTATCTACTGCTTTACCTGCTGTTACCATGATAAAGAATTTGCGAGGACGAGTCATACCTTCCACTAAAGATTTTACATCATAAAAAGCTGTTATATTATCATGTGGATGATTTTTAACAAAAGCTTCTGTTAAATCTGGAGTGTAATTATATACGGCTACTTTGAAATTATGATTTGCCATATTTAAAGCTAAACAGCTTCCCATTACACCCATACCAATAACTGCTATATTTGATTTCATAAATTTTATTTTCCCCCATTAAAAATTAAAAAAATATATCTATATTGTACAACTGTCTATCAAAAAAAGCTACCAATAAGGTAGCTTTTTTCTTTTTCTCGTACAATATATTATCGCATGTCTAAAATTCAGCTACTAAATTATTCATAAAATACATTTATCTTCTTTATTTATAATTTATTTGCATAAAATCTTCAAAAACTATCAAAATAAGATTGCATTTAAAATCATTACACCAATAATACCTGCAACGGAAATAATAGTTTCTAAAGCACACCATGTGCGAATTGTTCCCTTTATAGTTAAACCAAAGAACTCTTTAAATAACCAAAATCCTGGGTCATTTGGTGGACTGAAAATTACACTACCTGCACCAACTGCCAATACCATAAGTTCTGGACTTACACCAGTGAGTGGAATTAAAGGTGCTACGATACCACCTGCTGTGAGTGCTGCTACAGTTGCAGACCCAACAGAAGTTCTGATAACAGCAGCAATCAACCATGCCATCAATAATGGAGACATATCTGAACCATGAATTAAACTACCGATATATGTTCCCAATCCACTATCAATTAAAATCTGTTTTAAAACACCGCCACCTGCAACAACAAGTAAAATCATCGCAATAGTTTTTACTGCATCTTCTACGCTTGTCATTATTTCTTTCATGGATTTTCCACGATTTAAGCCAAAAGTAAAAATGGCAATGATTACAGAAATAGTAAGCGCTATATCTGGATTTCCTAAAAATACTAAAATATGGTAAATATTATACGTATCATCTAAAGTCATCTTTACAATAGCAGAAGCTGCCATCAATACTACTGGTACTAATGCAGTAAAAATACTAATTGCAAAAGAAGGCATTTCATCTTCTTTGAAAATTTTAGGATTGTATAAACCTTTTGGAATTTCCGGTTTCAAATCTTTAACAAAATTATAATAAAGTGGTCCTGCTAAGATAACTGTTGGCACTGCAATGATAAAGCCATAAATCAAAGTAGTCCCTAAATCTGCATTAAAAATAACTGCAATCGCTGTTGGCCCTGGATGTGGTGGTAAAAATCCATGTGCTACAGATAAAGAAGCTGCCATCGGAATACCAACTTCTAAAAGATTAACCTTTGCTTCCGCTGCAATCGTAAATACTAATGGAATTAAAAGTACAAAGCCGATTTCATAAAAAAGTGCAATACCTACGACAAAACCTGTTAAGCAAACAGCCCAACGAACATTTTTTACCCCGAACATAGAAATCAATGTAGTGGCAATTCTTTGTGCTCCCCCACTATCAGCCATCAATTTACCAAGCATAGCCCCAAAACTTACGACTATTGCCAGACCTCCTAATGTACCGCCTAACCCCTTAGTTATAGATGGTACGATAGCATCTACTGGTAAACCTAAAGCAAAGCCCATAAAAATTGCTACAAAAATTAAAGATAAAAAACTATTTAATTTACACTTTACAATAAGTATAAATAAAATAATAATCCCCACAGCCAATATAGCTAATGGCATAATCAAAACCCTCTCTCTTTATATATTTTTATTATTTATACATTTTATTTTGATACGTAGTTATGCGTGCAAAATCAGGTTGTAATTTTTCATATAAACTGCTATAGATATCAAAAAGTTCTTCATAGACTTCTTTATTTTCTGCTTGTGGTTTATATACTTTCTTCGGTTTAATTAAATTTGCAGTATCTGATATATCTTTCATCTCACCACTAGCTATGAAACCTAAAACAGCTGCCCCAAAAGCTGCTCCCTCACTATTTTGAGGTAAAGTTATATGTTCGCCAAAGATATCAGCCATAATTTGTAACCATAATGGTGATTTTGTAAAACTACCACTGACGCGAATATCTTTTACCTGACCAAAATCTTTTAAAGCACTTAATACACAGTTTAAACTAAAACATATACCTTCCATGCCAGCTCTAATCATATGAGAACGACTGTGATTTAAAGATAAGCCAAAAAACATTCCACGAAGTTCAGAATTCCAATATGGTGCACGTTCGCCTGTAAAAAATGGCAACAACAATAATCCTTCTGCTCCAGCTGGAATTTTAGAAGCTTTAAGCGTCATTAAATCATATGGATCAATATCAATATCTTCTAAACGATGATTGCTATAATGGCAAACTTTATCGCGAAGCCATCTCATGATGATGCCACCATTATTTATAGCACCACCTGCAACCCACATATCATCAGTCAAGTTATAACACCATGTGCGTCCCAAACTATCCACCTTTGGTGTTTTGGTGAGCATTCTAATCGCTCCGCTTGTACCGATTGTCGCACTTAACTGACCATCTTCAATAGCACCAATTCCCACATTTACCAATACACCATCAGTAGCACCAATAACTACAGGTAAATTTTCTGGTAAATTCAATCTTTGCGCTGCACTATCTGTCAATTTACTCTGATAAGTTGTAGATACAACAGGTGGTAATTGTTCTCTTGTTATTCCCGCATAATTTAAAATTTCTTCGTCCCAATCCATTTTATGCGCATTATATAAACCACTTGCAGAAGCTGAAGACTTATCAACTACCCACTCACCTGTCATTTTTTCAAAAATATAATCTTTTAAAGAATAGATATATCTCATTTTGGCAAATACATCAGGATAATTTTTTCTCACCCATAAAATTTTCAAAAATGGATAACAAGAATGAGTTGGACAACATGTTCTTTCATAAAAACCTTTTACTAAGGCTTCATCTTTTTTTAATTCATTAACAATACCTACGGAACGACTATCTGCCCAAGTTATCATATTGCTCAATAATTCACGATTTTCATTAGCCGGTGCAAAGCTATGCATAACAGTACTAATAGCTATACCAGATACATTTTTACCTTTATAAATTAAAGTATTAGCTACTTCACGTACAATTTTTTCAATTGCTTTATATATAATCTCAGGATTTTGCTCAGCCCAATCTGGATATGGTGTTTCTAACGGATAAAATTCATCTGCACTACATAAACTCAATCCATCTTTTTGATAAGCAATCGCTCTAACTCCTGTAGTACCTACATCTACCCCAATCCAAATACAACTTCTTGTATTACTAAAATCCAACATTAAAACCGCCCTTTCCCTAAATCATTATAAATAAACTGAAAAATCATTAATTTATGTAATTTCTTTATTTACTAACACAAGCAAATTATAACAAATAAAGCTTTATTATGCAATATATTTTTCATTTTATTTTTTATTTTTGACATTTTTATATCATTTTTATCAATCTTATTCTATACTATCACTATATTTTGTTGTTATAATTACATTAAGAAAAATTTTGAGGTGAATATCATGGAGACAAATACATCTATCTTAACATTAATGCGTAGCAATTATAATAATATGACAAAATCAGAAAAACGCATCATAGATTATATCCTTGCCAATTTAAAAACTGTCATGAGTCAAACTATCTCCGATTTAGCCAGCAATACTCAAAGTTCGGAAATTACTATTTCTCGTTTTTGTAAAAAATTAGGTTTTAGCGGTCTACAAAGTTTAAAAATAGCCTTAGCTAGTGAAGTATATAGCCAAGATGAATTAGTATCTCAAGAAATAAATCCCAATGATTCCTATAAATTAATTGCTGAAAAACTTTTTTCTTCCATCACTGATGGACTGCAAGACACTTTAAAATTAATCGATTTTAAACAATTAGAAAAAGCTGTTCAGTTAATAAAAAATGCTCATCAAATCTGTGTATATGGCTTTGGTAATTCTTTTACAGTCTGCCAAGATATCGAAACACGTTTTATGCGTTTTGGCATTCCTATAAAAGCCTATAATGATTTGCATATGCAAGTTACAGCTTCTTCTCTACTCACAGAAAAAGATTTAATCATCTGTGTATCTCATACAGGAGCCAATATTGACCTTCTACAAGCTATAGAATTAGCTCACAATAATAATGTTCCTATAATTGCCATAACAAGTTATATGAACTCTCCTCTTTGTAAATTAGCTGATGTTGTATTGCATGGTATGGGTCGCGAAATCGCCTATAAATCTGAAGCTGTTGCTTCACGATTAATACACATGGCCATAGTAGATATTCTATATATGGGTGTATATCAAAAAAATGTTACAAAAAACTTCACTAATATCAAAAAAATGCGTAATGCTATAGCTAAACGCAGATTGTAATGTACATTTACTTACACTTTTTCCTAAAAAATTTTATAAAATATGTAAAATAATAAAAAAACTACTTGCTAAATACCTATTTTGCTATATAATGTTGAATATTGATTTAGATTTTATATTATTTTAGAGGTATTTTATGAAAAAATATATTATCCAGTATGCAATGATCGTCATTGGTGCTCTTATTTCTGCCATATCATGTAATTTGTTCTTAATTCCTAATCATTTTCTCTCTGGCGGACTTACAGGGATTGCCATTATTCTCCACTATTTATTTGATTTACCTATCGGTATTCAAAATATCATCTTCAACATTCCAATTTTATATATTGCCTATCATTTTTTTGGAAGACTATATTTTTTCAACACAATATTAGGTACAGGTCTATACTCATTCTTCATTGATTTAACATCATTCTTAACACCATATACTCCACTACATAATAATCCTATGTTGTCAGCTATCGTTGCTGGTGTAGTTTCTGGTATTGGCTTTGGTCTTATCTTACGTGCAAATGCTAATACTGGTGGTGCCGATGTAATTGCAGCTTTAATCAAGAAACTCTATTCTTATAATATCGGTACAATGATTTTCGCTTTAAATTGTATCATCGTACTTTGTGGTCTTTGTCTATTCAATTTTGAAGTAGCTATTTACACTTTAATCTACATGTACATCATGGGTGAAGTTGATAACCGCATTGTTACTGGTTTCAATAAACGAAAATCCATCATGATTATTTCCGATAAGTCTGAACAAATTGCAGGGCTTATCATGCTTGAATTAGGACGTGGTGTTACCTTAATCAATGGTGAAGGTGGCTATACACATACTAAAAAGAAAATACTTTATATCGTAGTAAATCTTACACAATTAAGTAAAATTAAAGAAATAGCTTTAAATATAGATAAAAAAGCCTTCTTTATTATCTCTAATGCTTCTGAAGTAAATGGTAAAGGCTTCTCTTACCATTAAATAATAAATAATGACAAAATAAAAAGGATAAGAATTGATTTATTTCAACTCTTATCCTTTTATTTATATTCACTCTTATGCTTAAAAAGAAATTATCCTTTTATCCTTGGAAATAAAAATATACAAATACGATTAGACCTAAAATTATACGATACCAGCCAAACGCTTTAAAGTCATTTGTTCTCACATAACGAAGTAAGAATTTAATAGAAATAATAGAAACTATAAAAGCTACTACCATACCCACTAATAATAGAATAACTTCTTCAAAAGTATAATTAAAACCGAATTTAAATAGTTTTAACGCACTAGCACCAAACATAACAGGAATAGCTAAAAAGAATGTATATTCTGTGGAACCAGAACGAGATGTACCTGGCACTAAAGACAATACCTGAAAGAAACCTATTATCAATGCTGTTTTATAATCTAAATAGTCAATATCTTTGCGGTTTTTTGTTATATGTTTATTATACTTTTTAACTATAATAAATAATACCCCATATAAAATCAAAGTGAATGCTACTACTTGTGCATTCATAAAATGCTCTTCCATATAATCATTAAAAGCTAAACCAATTACAGCAGCAGGAATACAGCCAACGATTACTTTTCCCCATAAAGAAATGGTTTGTCTTTTTTTCAAATATGTTTTTCTTTTTGAAAATGGATTTAGTCTATCAAAATTTAAAGCAACTACAGCTAAAATTGCACCTAACTGAATAACTACTAAGAACATATCCATAAATGCTTTACTTACATTTAAAGACATAAATTCATCAACTAAAATCATATGACCTGTACTACTTACAGGTAACCATTCTGTTAGACCTTCAACAATCCCTAAAACAATAGCTTTTATAATTTCTAGGGTAAACATAAATTATAAAATCCCTCCTATTTGTTTATTATTTTTCCAATATAAAATTTAAAACTGAATTTAAGCTGAAACAATTAATAAAAAAATTTATTCTAATTCGCAAAAGAGGTCTCTTTGTAGAGACCTCTTTTATATTTTTATTTGATTATCAGCCTTTACCTTTTACGATATCAATTGCATCGAAAAGTTTACTTACAGATTTTTTCTGATAAATACGGGAAATTACTTCACCTATAGGTGGAGCCATAGATACAGAAACAATTTTGCTAGAATGTTTTTCTTCAGGTAATGGAATAGTATTTGTAATAATTAACTCTTCCATTGGAGAATCTTCAATACGCTGAACTGCTGGATCACTTAAGATACCATGAGTACAACAAGCATAAACAGATTTTGCACCATGTTTAACAAGTGCTTTAGCACCTTCACATAAAGAACCTGCTGTATCTACGATATCATCAATGATAACGCAATTCTTATCTTTTACTTCACCAATTAAATTCATAACTTTAGCGCAACCTGGCATTGGACGGCGTTTTTCAATAATAGCAATAGGTGCTTTTAAACGGTCTGCTAAAGCACGAGCGCGTGTTACACCACCAAGGTCAGGAGAAACAACTACTACATCTTCAAGATTTTTAGCTTGGATATAAGCTGCAAGAAGTGGAGCTGCTGCAAGATGGTCTACTGGGATATCAAAGAAACCTTGGATTTGACCTGCATGTAAATCAACAGTGATTACACGGTCAATACCAGCTGTAGTCATAAGATTAGCTACTAATTTTGCAGAAATAGGTTCGCGACCACGAGTTTTACGGTCTTGACGAGAATAAGCATAATATGGTACAACCGCATTAATACTCTGTGCAGATGCACGACGGCAAGCATCAGCCATAACGAGTAATTCCATAAGATTGTCATTTACTGGTTGGCTAGTTGGCTGAATAATAAATACATCCTTACCACGAATACTGTCACTAATCATTACTTGAGTTTCACCATTATTGAAGTGACCTACAAAAGCATGACATAATTCCACACCGATATACTGTGCTACTTCTTCTGCTAATTTTGGATTTGCATTACCAGTGAGAATACATAATTTTGAGGTATCGAAGTTCATTTTACTCCTCCTGAAATCTGTTAAAAATATAATAAATAATAATAATATATATAGAAATGTAGTTATGCTACATTGCTACCAAAATAAAATATAAATTAAACTATTATACTA
>OGLC01001413.1_pt1 | contig 11330 bp, 9 predicted proteins | sample 1572751 | NCBI WGS metagenome assembly OGLC01 (sample SAMEA2581897, study PRJEB24529) | metagenome | biome: Human gut stool | place: China | collected 2011
AGTGCGTGCAGCTTCGCGGCAACCTCTTCCGGCGTATCGGACGGCAGGACGGGGCATTTTGCCTGAAAGATAACCGTTCCTTCGTCGTAATGTTCGTCTATGTAATGGATCGTAATACCGGTCTCCCGCTCGCCGGCGGCAACGACCGCCTTGTGCACGTGTATCCCGTACATGCCTTTGCCTCCGTATTTAGGCAGAAGTGCAGGATGAATATTGATAATCTTACCCGGATAGGCATTCAACAAGGGATCGGAGATCTTATTCATGAAGCCGGCAAGGACAATCAGATCCGTATCATATTCCGCAAGCTTTGCCAAGACAGGCGCCCCATCTGCAAATTCCTCCCTCGAAAAGACAAAAGAAGGAACACCCAACTTATTCACCCGGGCATGCACACCAACGTTCCGGTTGTTAGACAAAACAACTGCCACCTTAATAGTTTCACTTTTAGAGAAATATCGGACGATATTCTCCGCGTTCGTACCCGATCCGGAAGCAAAAATTGCTACGTTTTTCATGTTTTCTCCTTTTTTTGTGCACAAGAAAAGAAAAAATGTGCAGTTTTCCGCATTTTTAGCTCATTAAATTTGTTTTGTAACATAAAAAATTCTTTTCTTTGCACTGCAAATTTAAAAAGTATATTCGTATTTATTAATCTAAATTGAAAAAGTTATGTCTGAAGTTGCTGAAAGAGTAAAAGCTATCATCGTTGACAAGTTAAGTGTTGAAGAAACAGAAGTTACAAACGAAGCAAGCTTTACTAACGATTTAGGAGCAGACTCTCTTGACACTGTAGAATTGATTATGGAGTTCGAAAAAGAATTCGGTATCTCAATTCCTGACGATCAAGCAGAAAAGATTACAACTGTAGGTGACGCTATCGCTTACATCGAGGCTAACGCGAAGTAATCAATCCTTTTAACTAAAGGTATGGAATTAAAAAGAGTTGTAGTAACAGGTCTTGGAGCTATTACTCCTCTTGGTAATACCCTCCCCGAAACATGGGAAGGTATTATCAATGGAAAAAGTGGCGCTGGACCTATTACTCAGTTTGATGCATCCAAATTCAAGACACAATTTGCATGCGAAGTTAAAGGCTTCGATCCGTTGAAAGTTATGGATCGTAAGGAAGCCCGCAAGTGTGATCGTTATAGCTTATTCGCGATCGACGCGGCGAAACAAGCGATCGAGGACGCGGCAATGGACTTGGATAACGAAGATAAGAACCGTATCGGCGTTATTTTCGCTTCAGGTATCGGTGGTATCAAGACATTTGACGAGGAAGTATTGAGTTATGCGAAGATCAAGGATACGATCGGTCCGAAGTTTAACCCGTTCTTCATCCCGAAAATGATCTCGGATATCGCGGCTGGACATATTTCCATGCTTTATGGATTCCACGGCCCGAACTTTGCGACCGTCTCAGCTTGTGCATCTTCTACAAACGCTATCAGTGACGCATTCAATTATATCCGTTTAGGCAAGGCTAACGTCATCATCACCGGTGGAGCGGAAGCTGCTGTTTCTGAATCGGGTGTAGGTGGATTCAACTCCATGAATGCGTTATCGACACGTAATGATTCTCCCGAGACCGCATCTCGCCCGTTCAGCGCTAGCCGTGACGGATTCGTGATGGGTGAAGGTGGAGCTTGCTTGGTATTGGAAGAAATGGAGCACGCATTGGCTCGTGGCGCTAAAATATATTGCGAGATCGCTGGAACCGGAATGTCTGCCGATGCTTATCACTTGACCGCTTCTCATCCGGATGGTTTAGGAGCGAAGCTGGTTATGCGCAACGCATTGGAAGACGCGGGAATGACTCCGGAAGATATTGATTACATCAATGTTCATGGAACATCGACTCCCGTAGGCGATATCTCAGAGGTTAAGGCGATCAAAGATGTGTTCGGAGAACATGCTTATCAACTGAATATCAGTTCTACAAAGTCAATGACCGGTCACTTGCTTGGTGCTGCCGGAGCGGTAGAGGCGATCCTGTGTATTATGGCTATAAACGATGGTATTATCCCGCCGACCATTAACCATGCGGAAGGCGACGATGATCCTGAAATAGATTATAAACTGAATTTCACATTCAATAAGGCTCAAAAGAGAGAAGTGAAAGCCGCTTTATCGAATACGTTTGGTTTCGGTGGACACAACGCTTGCGCCATTGTTAAAAAATTCGTGAAATAACGTGTTTAGAAAGCTATACAAACAGCTACATAAAAGAATAAGGCTCCTGCATAATAAAGGTAGGGAGCCTTATTTGTCTTTATCAAAGATTCTAGGTTTTTATCCGGATAATCTCCAGATTTACGAGCAGGCCTTGTTGCATAAATCATCATCGGTAGAGACGGATGATGGTAAATGGCTTAACAATGAGCGTCTTGAATTTTTAGGAGATGGCATTTTGGATGCGGCGGTCGCCGATATTGTCTATAAGCGCTACCCGAATAAGCGGGAAGGCTTTTTGACAAACACACGCTCCAAGATCGTACAACGGGAAACGATGAATAAGGTCGCCGTACAACTCGGCCTCGATCAAATGGTAGTCTATTCAACCAAGATAAACTCTCATAACAATCATATGTATGGTAATGCGCTCGAGGCTTTAATCGGCGCTATTTATCTGGATCAAGGTTATGACGTTTGTTATAAGTTTATCCGTGACGTGATGATAGAAAAGTATATCGATGTAGATACACTCGTCCGGAAAGAGATAAATTTCAAGTCAAACTTGATTGAATGGAGCCAAAAGAACAAAATATCGATCTCGTTCGATCTAATAGAGTCTTTTACAGATCATGATGGAAATCCTGTATTCCAAAGCGCGATTAAATTGCTCGGCGAGCAAATTGGCATAGGTATCGGTTACTCCAAAAAAGAATCCCAGCAAGCGGCTTCTAAAATGGCGGTCAAAAGATTGCGGACAGACAAAGAACTCCAGCAACGTATCTCTGCCACAAAGAAAAAGAAGACTGGTGAACTAACCGATGAAAAAGAGTTTTCTGACCTCCCAGAGGAAGAAACTGTATGATAAATAGCAGAACTTGGGTATATCGTTTGATATACCCAAGTTCTTAGTTATATAAGAATAAGCTCATATAAAGTTGTATGTATGAAAAAACAGTACAGTAAATTTCTCCGAATATTAATAACCAGCATATTATATATCGGCTATTTCTCGATTTCAAGTTCGTTGGCGCAGATCAGCGAAGGAGGACTCCCCCCCAGCTTTCAATTCGCAGGTTCACTTCGAAGTGAAAAGCTAGCAGAACAAGTTCCAGTGAATTTCAGTGTGGAAGACCTCAAGGCGGTCGATGCGTGGAGGGTCAGCCAAGGCGCTCCGTTGCGTGTAGCCAAGTCGATTCCAACCAGCTTCGACATCGCCAATAGCGGCGATTGGATTTCACTACCTGACGGTAGCCAAGTATGGCAACTTCACCTTCAAGCGAAAGGAGCGATCGCCTTGATCCTGTATTACTCCGATTTTTATATACCCAAAGGTGCCCGGTTATACCTGTATAACGCAGCGAAAACCCAAGTATTGGGTGCCTATACGCATCGTACGCATCCTAAAAACGGACCGTTCGCAACCCAAGCCGTAGCAGGCGATGAAGTGATCCTCGAATATGTACCTGCACCATCCGGCGAGACACCTCGACTACGCATCCGGGAGGTCGGTTACGGGTATAATCATCTTGAAGCGATCATGCCAGAAGTACAGGAAGCGCCGGGAGCCGACTTTTCAGGAGCTTGCGAAGTGAATATCAATTGCGAGGAGGGAGCCGATTGGCAGGAGCAAAAGAAGGGGGTGATACAAATGATTCAATACATCCGTAATAAAGAGGGAGAAGGAGGAAGCTATATTTGTACGGCTTCTCTGGTAAATAATACGGCCCGTGACAAAAAGCCTTATGTATTATCCGCCTTCCATTGTTCGCAAGATATACTGGGCGAACAGACGGTTACTCCCGAGGAATTAGCGGTCTGGTTGTTTTATTTCCACCAAGAACATGTGGGCTGCGATAATGAGTCACCCATTTATCCGATAAAAACCATGGTAGGATGTACACGGAAAGCCTCTACCCCTGTCGAAAACGGTTCCGACGGACTGTTGCTGTTGCTTAACGACGAGATCCCCGACGATTATAATGTATTCTTTAACGGATGGGATCGTTCAAATATGCTTTCACTCTCGGGCGTAGGCATCCATCATCCTTCCGGCGATTATATGAAAATCTCCACCTATGGAAATTATCCGACAGAATCGATTACATGGCGTAATAGTGATGTTGGGAAAACCGGGGCCACGAACGCTCATTGGAATGCGACTTTCGATGCCACGCTAAACGGACACGGGGTGACCGAGGGAGGTTCTTCCGGCTCGCCTTTATTTAATAGCAAAGGCTTGATTATAGGCACGCTGAGCGGTGGAAGCTCCAGTTGCGAACTGCCCGAAGGATTGAATTTATACGGTAAATTGTATTATCACTGGAATAAATACAGTGATAATGATACAGCCCGGATGGATGTCTGGCTAGATCCACTCGGAACGGGCGTCACCTCGTTGCAGGGAATGACGCAGGATGGGAAAACGATCGGAAACGAGTATGAAGGTCCGACTGATTTGAAATACAAACAGATCTCCACGGGTGAGATTCAACTGACATGGAATGCCCCAGTCCTCGAAAAAATAGCTGGTTGGGGATCACAAGATCGTTATCAACAGTTCAGTCTCGGAGGAGATCCATTCTATTTCGCTCAGAAATGGGATACGAAAGATCTACAACCGGTGCATAAAAAAACGATCCGGAAGGTTAATTTCTATCCACAGGAAGGGGTCACTTATGGAGTCTATATCAAACAGGGAAACCGGGAGTATGAAGAGAGTTTCACTCAACTGAAATCAGGTAAAATAAATTCGGTCACACTTAAAACACCATTCGTAATCGACGCGAAGCAGGATTTACTGGTAGCCATTCATGTGATAAGCTATGCCAATAACACATACCCGGCATGCTCCGATGAAGGCCCCGCAGTCGACGGAAAAGGGAATTTATATTCTTTGGACGGAAAAAAATGGGAAACATTCTCAGATGATGAGCTAGATGCCAATGTTGTGTTATCGATCGTAATAAGCGCGGAAGAAGGTGAGCTCCCCTCAAGTTCCGTATTCTCCACGAGCACTTTCTCGGAGAAACCGCAACCCATGAGAACGGGCCGATTATCATTCCGGAAACTGGCTATCGCCTCTGATGCGCAAGAAGCAGAGTTGATCACGGCTTTTCCGGAGCTGACCGGTTATAAGGTATATCAAGATACCCGGGAACTGACGACATTACCTGTTTCTCAACGGAATTATACGGTGAAAAATCTGACAACAAGTACCCCTCTGCTCCAAGTAACGGCACTTTATGGTACCGATGAGAGCGCCCCGGTTACGGTAATTCCGGAAACGAGCGTAGGTAACGAACTGAAGCCAACAGGCGAAGAAGTAGATATTCAACCACGTATCTTCTCGAATGAAGTACAGATCCAGAATTATCAACAACTGAAATCGCTTGAGATCTACAGGGCCGATGGAAAGTTGATACGTAGCGTCCCGCAACCGGGAAGCAGTCTCAGCACGGGTGATTTTGCCACTGGAATGTATATCTTCCGCTTGACTACCGAAAAGGGAAGCCAAACCGTTCAAGGTATTAAAAAATAAACGGCCGCCTACTAGTATAAAGTAAAAAAGGTTGTGCGTTCTCTGACACACAACCTTTTTTATTTTATTTCCCGAATGTTACCCCCATCCGTTTTCCTTGTACGATCAAATCATGATCCGGTGTCACTAATTTTAGTTTTCCCGCTACTTCTAACAAGGGAATGGATTCTACCCTATCTCCTTTCATACAAACCATACGTCCGAATTCACCATTAGCGATCAGTTCCGTGGCATGGCCTCCCAAGCGAGTCGCAAGGTTACGGTCGAACGGAGAGGGGTTTCCACCCCGTTGGGTGTATCCCAATACGGTATCCCGGGTCTCGATACCCGTTCCCGCCTCGATAGCCCGGGTAATATAATCAGAAGGACGCTTTTTATCCGGAGTCTCGATACCCTCGGCTACTACAACGATGGAATAAGGTTTGCCCCTGCGAGCCCGATCCAAGATCGCCTCGTTCACCTTATCGATATCGTATCCCAATTCCGGAAGTAAGATCACGTCGGCACCTCCAGCCATCCCGGCATACAAGGCGATCCATCCGGCATGATGGCCCATCACCTCCACGACCATCACCCGCTTATGTGAACTAGCCGTAGAATGAAGACGGTCTATAGATTCCGTGGCGATATTCACGGCGGAATTAAAACCGAACGTAATATCCGTACCCCATATGTCATTATCGATTGTCTTGGGAACGCCTATCACGTTCAATCCGATCTGAGATAACAGATTGGCCGTCTTCTGCGTACCGTTTCCTCCGATACAAACCAAGCAGTCCAGCCCCAGCTCCTCATAATTTTTCTTAATGATCTCCGGCTTTTCCGAATCTCCCGAGGCCAAGAGCTTACGGAAAGGCTTCTCTCTGGACGTTCCTAAAATGGTTCCCCCTAAATTTAATATGCCGGATAAGCTCCGTTCATCGAAAACTTGGACGTCTTTATTCAAAAGACCTATAAAACCGCTATGAATACCTATCACTTCCATGCCGTAATGCATGATAGCGGTCTTGCCAACACCACGGATCGTAGCGTTGATACCGGGGCAATCGCCACCCGATGAGAGAATCCCTATTTTCATCGTAACGTTAATTTAGTACCTAGCAAAGATATAAATAAAAAGAGAATGCCTACATTTGCACTCGAACAAATAAAAAGAGCATGGATATTTTAACACAGACGATTTCGCTCCTTTTCCGCCATCGACAAACGGAGATCGGACGATTTGGGCAGGATATAGACCATATCCAGCGCAAACAGCTGCATGCTCTGCTTTCGACGGCACGCAAGACGGAATGGGGACTCAAATATGATTATAAAAGCATTCGCTCTTATTCTGACTTCTGCCAACGTCTTCCCTTACAGACTTATGACGAGATAAAGCCGTATGTCACCCGAATGATAAACGGAGAAAGGAATATTCTCTGGCCTTCGGTGGTGCGGTGGTACGCTAAGAGTAGCGGGACCACGAACGACAAAAGTAAATTCCTGCCCGTCACTCCCGAGATATTAAAGGGTTGCCACTATAAAGGCGGCTTTGATTGCGTAGCCATCTATCTGCGGAACAACCCGGAAAGCCGTTTCTTCTCCAAGAAAGGCTTGATATTGGGCGGTAGCCATAGCCCTTCCCCGCTAAACTCCGAGGCTCATCAAGGCGACTTATCCGCCGTATTACTTCAAAATCTCAATCCGCTCGTCAATTTAATACGCGTCCCCAAGAAACCCATTATCCTAATGGATGAATGGGAAAGCAAGATCAAGGCGATCGTGGAGAACACTTGGAATAAGGATGTAAACAGCCTATCCGGTGTTCCTTCTTGGATGTTGGTCTTGATCAAGGCCGTATTGAAAAAAACGGGTAGGGAATATCTTACGGACGTATGGCCTAATCTGGAGGTCTTCTTCCATGGGGGAATCAGTTTCGAGCCTTACCGGGAGCAATATAAAACCTTGATTCCATCGAATAAGATGCATTATATGGAGACCTATAACGCATCCGAGGGCTTCTTCGGGCTGCAGGACGATCCGACAGACCCCAGTTTGCTTATGATGCCGGATTACGGTATTTTCTATGAGTTCATCCCGATGAACGAGGTGGGTAGCGCCCATCCGACCGTGTTGCCGCTGGAATCGGTAGAGACCGGGAAAAACTACGCGATGGTGATCACGACCTCGGGAGGATTATGGCGCTATCAGATCGGGGATACGGTACGTTTCACCTCGTTATTCCCTCATAAATTCGTTATCTCCGGACGTACCAAGCACTTTATCAACGCCTTCGGCGAGGAGCTAATGGTGGATAACGCCGATAAGGCGATCGCCATGACTTGCCTACGAACCGGGGCGAAAGTAAAAGAATATACCGCCGCCCCACTTTTTATGCTGGATAAGGCGAAAGGACGGCACCAATGGTTTATCGAGTTTGACAAGAAACCGGAATCTCTCGATGAATTCGCCACTTTATTAGATCAGAACTTACAAAAGCTGAACTCGGACTATGAGGCGAAGCGGTATAAAGAGATCTCCCTTCAACCGCTGGAAATCGTTATCGCCCACGACGGTGCTTTCTATGAATGGCTCAAGCAGAAAGGTAAATTAGGCGGCCAACACAAGATCCCACGCCTCAGCAACGACCGCACGCATATAGAGGAGCTTTTGCGCATCAACCAGTCTCTATAAGCCGACATGCGCTTGATCCATAAGACGCATTAAAATTGATAAGTCAGATAGAATCCCGCCATATTCGAACTGAATACCGGAGCGGCCACGATCGGGCAGTTCTTCACATTTCGATTGATCCGCCGGGCGATAGCGTTACGAATCGGGAAATAGATCAGATACGATAACTCTACCGACAAGATCCCGAAACCTGCGCCGGCTACTACATCCGCCAGCCAATGCCTGTTATTGTATAAGCGGGAACCCGCCACGAACGCCGCTATCGCATAACCCGAGTAAGCGAGTATAGGCGAGCTATCCTTAAATTCCTTATAAGCCATATGCGCCCCTAAGAAAGCATTCGAGGTATGTCCGGACGGAAACGAATAAGGCGCCCCGTCCGGGCGAGGCTCGTTTACCCAGTTCTTCAGCCCATGCACCATCAAGCCGTTCATCCCCTAAAGCGACCAAGCAAAGTTGGTCCACCCAGTTATGCTTCTCTTTTCCCATAAGGTCGCAGACAAATACCCAACCCAGCATTCCCCACTCCAAGTAATTGTCGATATGGATTTGCTTCACGGAATCTTTCCGGGAAAACAGGTGAAAGTCATTCATCCCGTCAATCGCCGTGCCTACGGCTCCCACCGTTATCAATGAGGCCGGAAGAATCAAGCTTTTCGGGTTAAACTTATAGGCGACGACAGGCATTCTCTCCTTGACAGGGGCTTGAGAACGTACGTTTAACGTATCGAGATCACCAACGCCGGCGAACGCAATGTTTACGAAGCCTATCAAAAGGCTTACCAAGACGATTAATTTCCTATATATCATATCCGTTATTTTCCTCTAAGACATCCCTCTCCCGGATAAACCCTTCATCAAAATAGTTGTTCTCTATTTTCGAATGGATCACCCGCTGGAAATAGAAACGATGGTTATTCCAATGGAAGGCTGGGTATTCCTTATTTTGTTTGACAATATTATTCGTGAAGACCAACCCGTCCACGGACTTGGCGTATACCAATGGCCTATCGAACGTAATAAACTCGTTCGCGTCGATCACGATATCACTGTGGAAATATTTCCTTTGCGACGCTAAATCCGGGATTTCGGGATAAATAGAGATAATAGCGTTCGTAAATTGGAACATATTCGTCAAGGAGTTGATGAACTTATTCTTACGGATCAACACGTTCCGGCAAGCGCCGGTCTCGAACCAGCCGTTGCAATCACCGCACAGCAGGATCGCCGTCCCCGAGGTATGATCGAAAACATTATTCTCTACGACCGTTTGCCGAGGCGTGCTGAACAAGGAACCGCGGGCACGGTTATTCCGGATCACGTTATCCGAGAATAGGACCGTCGGCGTCCACTCCAGATTCTCTATGCCGAAGCCGCTTCCCTCATGGATCGAAGGATTCACCGTATTCTCAAACCGGATCTCGAACTCCTTCGCCCCTCGGTAATCCGGTTGATCAACTGCCTTGATAGCGGTAATCCGGTTTCTCGCCCCTATCAATTCCATGGTGCTCGAATGGATGAACTGCACGGAATCCCCTACCCTTCCCCATTCGAAACCATACGATTGCGGGTGCATATACCGGCCTACCAAGGTAGAGTCATTCACTCGTCTCACCACTTTCAGGTAAGTTCCATGCACATTGATAGCGTCGTCCATCATCCCTTCGTACAAGCCATTCTTGGAGATGATCGCTCCCTTGCAGGCCGAGAAATGGGTAGCGTCCGCCTGTGTCGTGAAATACCGCGGATCGTCCGCCCCTTTCAAGCAAACGGAGAAACCATCCAGCGTGATATTCTCGCTCACTTGCGCCAAGAGGCCCATTCCCTCGGCATAATGAACCTTGATATTCTCCAGAGTCGTATTCACGTCATGATACAGGAAGACACCGGGAGCCGGACGTTCCCAAGAACGCATGGCGATCACCGTACCGGGCACCAAACGGCTGTCTTTCCAACGGGGAGACTTTATCAGCCTTGGAGAAACCTCGATCAAGCCCCGCACGCCTACCGGGATATCGCTTGTATTATACACCAAATGACGTGTATCTCCCTCGAAGGCGATACCGGAACCGGGAGTCAACTCCCAGCCTTCTCCCTTCGCTACAAACACGCTATCCCGTATCTCATAGCGTACCCATGGAGCCACCTCGAAGGTGATCCCGCCTTTCAGCGTATCGTTCTCCACCACTTTTACCTGTGAAATCTGAGGATGCTTGAAGTCTATACTGAAATTCTTCAAGACACAATTCCTCGAATCCAGCAAAGAGACCGGCAACATCCTGCCGTGGAAGATTAACTCCGAGCCTTGCCCGTCGAACACCATATTCTTCATCCCCTCGAAAGGCAAACCTACTTTCTTCGGATTCATTTGATCATGATTCGAGATGAAATAGACACGCTCCGCCGCGCTATCGGGATAAAACTCATAGCGGCCCTTAGGCAAGGTCACCACAATTGTCTGGTTTTCCTCGCATTTCTCCCGTATCTGCTCCAATGCCCTCGCCATAGCGGGCGCATTATCCACATGCTCGACCGGGGATAAACCATAAGCCGACAAATCATACCTCCGTTCCGTAGAACAAGCGCTTCCAAACAGGGAATAAAGCAGGACAACTGCCCCCCATAGATACCATTTCATAGAAAATCAATTAAATATATCCGCGAAGGTATGTATTTTACAGGGTAAGCGCACTAAAAACAGACAATAACTTTCCGTCTCATGAATCCTATCACGAATCTCCTATAATAGCAGCCTGAGTTTTCTCCTAATAAAACAAAAGTTTCCTCAGTAAGAAACTTTTGTTTCCCTATATAGAAACGAAAGTTTTTCCTTGAAGAAACTAAAGTTTTCCGTATAAGAAATTTAGAAAAACTGCAATAGACTGTCTTTTCCTGATTTATCTAGACACTTTTTTTGTTTATAAACGTAATCAGTAGA
>OGLC01001434.1_pt1 | contig 11109 bp, 10 predicted proteins | sample 1572751 | NCBI WGS metagenome assembly OGLC01 (sample SAMEA2581897, study PRJEB24529) | metagenome | biome: Human gut stool | place: China | collected 2011
AATATCAAAATGTTATTTAAGTGTATGGAGGTCTATATATGCCAGACGATTTTAATAAGAATACAAGCATAGAAGACGAAATTGAAAAGTCGTTGCAGAAAATGGTAGAAGAAGAAACTACAGTTGCCAAAGCTTATGTAGGAAATGCTGATGATTATAAAGCAGAGCAGCCATCAGATATTAATGATGGAAGGACGAGAGTTGTTCCTAAGATAACAGATGAAATTCTTAAGGAACAGCAGGTAATTAATAAATCATCTCAACCAACACAAGAAGAATTAACTGATAGAGATATTTTACTTGATGATGATGACGATGAAGAACCAGAAGATGAAGATAAAGAGATTTTGAAAGACGCCACTAAGAAACCACTGGATAAGAAGACAAAGCTTATTATAGCAGGGGTTGCTGCGGGAGTTGCATTAGTTTTAATTATAATAATTATAGTTGCTGTATCACTTAACAAGAAGAGTAAGAATAATTATGATTATTATTATCAGACAGGAATGAAACTGTACGAAGAGGGTAATTATGGTGATGCATCATCATATCTTAGCAAGGCTTCTAAAGAAAATGAGGGAAAGAAGAATCTGAACCTTAAGTATACATTGTATAGATGCTATGAAAGCTCAGGAAATGAGGAGGAAGCTGTTAATGTGCTGAAGGATATACTTTCATATGATGAGAATTATGAAGATGCGGTTAAAGCTCTTGCAGACATTTACTATAAGAAAGAGGATGCAGATAATTTAACAAAGCTTATAAGAAAGTATCAGGATGGAAAATGCAGCAATGCAGTTAAGAATTATATAGTAAAAGAACCATCAGCTTCTAAAGAGCCGGGTTCGTATGATGATGATGTTGAACTTAAATTTACATGTGATTCTGGTTGTGTTGTTTATTATACAACTGATGGAAAAGAACCTGATATTAAGAGTACACTATATGATGGAACAGCAATTAAGTTAGAAACAGGCACAACTAAGATAAAAGCAGTTTCTGTTAATTCTATTGGGGTATATAGTAAAGTAGTTGAATTTGAATATGTTGTTGAATATGGTGCTCCTGCAGCACCAGATGTAACTCCTGCGTCAGGAAAATATTCAGATGGAGAGAAGATTAAGATTAATAATATCCCTGACAAATGTAAGGCATATTATACAACAGATGGTACAACTCCTACATCTTCATCAACAGAGTATACAGGTGAATTCGATATGCCAACCGGTAATACTGTAATCGCATTTGTAATAATTAACGATCATGAGCAGAGCAGTACAGTAGTTAAGAGAAATTATAATGTTGAAGTAAAGAATACATATACATACAGCCAGGCTGAAAGCCAGCTGAAAAATGTCCTTATATCAAAGAAGGTGCTTAAGTCAGACAGCGTAGCTTCAGATGGTTCAGGTGTTAATTTTGTCTATATTTCAAAGACAAAGGTTGGCAACAATGAAATGTATATTATCAGATATGATGTAATAAAGGGTGGCTCTACAACAACTGCTGGATTATATGGCGTTGATACATCAAGCGGTAAGGTGTATACTGTTACAGGTACAGAAGGCAGTTATTCTGCCAAAGAATACTAAAGGTTGATTGTGCGTAATGCACTTCATAATATTACTTTTTGAAAGGAGAATTGTAATGTATAAAATTCTTAAGGCTGAGAAGTTAGCAGAGAAGATCTTCCTTATGGATGTTGAAGCTCCTAGAGTTGCTAAACATTGTGAACCTGGCCAGTTCGTTATTGTAAAGATGGATGATTTGGGCGAAAGAATTCCACTTACTATTTGTGATTATGACAGAGAAGCAGGAACTATAACAATAGTTGTTCAGATAGTTGGAGCGTCTACTGAGAAGATGTCACATCTTAAAGCAGGAGATGCATTTGAAGATTTTGTTGGACCTCTTGGATGTCCATCAGAGCTTATCAGCAAGGATATTGAAGAACTCAAAAAGATGAATATTGTATTCATTGCCGGAGGTCTTGGAACAGCGCCTGTATATCCACAGGTTAAATGGATGCATGAGCATGGTGTAGATGTTGATGTTATCGTTGGTGCTAAGAATAAGGAACTTATAATCTTAGAGGAAGAGATGAAGGCGGTTGCTGGTAATCTTTACATAACAACTGATGATGGAAGCTATGTAAGAAAAGGTATGGGTACAGATGTGCTTAAGGATCTTGTTGCAGAAGGAAAACATTATGATTTATGTGTAGCAATCGGACCTATGATTATGATGAAATTCGTCTGTCTTCTTACTAAGGAACTTGGAATTCATACAATTGTCAGCATGAATCCGATTATGGTTGATGGAACTGGTATGTGTGGTGCATGTCGTCTTAAGGTTGGCGATGAGATTAAGTTTGCATGTGTTGACGGACCTGAGTTTGATGGTCATCTTGTAGACTTTGACCAGGCTATGAAGAGAAGTGCTATGTACAGAACTGAAGAGGGAAGAGCAATGCTCAAGCTTCAGGAAGGTGATACACATCACGGCGGTTGTGGACAGTGTAATTAGAAAGGATGGGTTTCAAAATGGACGTAATGAAGAAAGTGCCAGTCAGAGAGCAGGCTCCTGACGTAAGAAATAAGAATTTTGATGAAGTATGTCTTGGATATAACAAGGAAGAAGCTATGGAAGAGGCAACAAGATGCCTTAACTGTAAGAATGCAAGATGTGTTCAGGGCTGTCCTGTATCTATCGATATCCCAGCATTTATTCATCAGGTAAAAGAAGGAAATATTGAGGAAGCATATAAGATTATTGGTAAGTCAAGTGCACTTCCTGCTGTATGTGGCCGTGTATGTCCACAGGAGACACAGTGTGAAGGTCAGTGTATCAGAGGAATCAAGGGTGAATCAGTATCAATTGGTAAGCTTGAAAGATTTGTTGCTGACTGGGCAAGAGAGAATAATGTTGAGCCAGAGAAGCCAACAGAGAAGAAAGGCAAGAAAGTTGCTGTTATCGGTTCAGGTCCTTCAGGACTTACATGTGCCGGAGACCTTGCAAAAATGGGATATGACGTAACTATATTCGAGGCTTTACATGAGGCTGGTGGTGTATTAGTATATGGTATTCCTGAATTCCGTCTTCCTAAGTCAACAGTAGTTGCCCACGAAGTTGAGAATGTTAAGAAGTTAGGCGTTAAGATTGAGACTAACGTTGTTATTGGTAAGTCAATGACAATTGACCAGTTACTCGAAGATGAAGGCTTTGATGCAGTATTCATAGGTTCTGGTGCAGGTCTTCCAAGATTCATGGGTATTCCGGGCGAGAATGCTAACGAAGTATTCTCAGCTAATGAGTACCTTACAAGAAGTAATCTTATGAAAGCTTTCAAGGATGAGTATGATACTCCAATAGCAAGATTTAAGAAGGTTGCTATCGTTGGTGGTGGTAATGTTGCTATGGATGCTGCAAGAACAGCATTAAGACTTGGAGCAGAAACTCATATCGTATACAGAAGAAGTGAGGAGGAGCTTCCAGCAAGAGCTGAGGAAGTACATCACGCTAAGGAAGAAGGAATTATATTTGACCTTCTTACTAATCCGACAGAGATTCTTACAGATGACAAGGGTAATGTTACAGGTATGAAGTGCATTAAGATGGAACTTGGTGAACCTGATGCTTCAGGAAGAAGAAAGCCTGTAGAGATTCCTGGTTCAGAGTTCGTTATGGAATTAGATGCAGTTATCATGTCACTTGGTACATCACCTAATCCGCTTATCTCTTCAACAACTAAGGGACTTGACATCAACAAGAGAAAATGTATTGTAGCAGAGGAAGAAACTGGTAAGACATCTAAGGAAGGTGTATATGCCGGTGGAGATGCTGTTACAGGTGCAGCTACAGTTATCCTTGCCATGGGAGCAGGAAAGGCTGGCGCTAAGGGAATTGACGAATTCCTTTCTAACAACTAATATATATGTATAATAAAATGCCGTGTTAATCGTAGTGATTGACACGGCATTTTTAATGCGGAAATATTAATTAAACATTTTCTCAACGAACTGTTCTGAAAAATTCTCGGCTTCCTCATCTGAGAGGTCAGTAAACTGTACGGTTAACTGTTCTTTAACATAAGCTGTACGGTTAAAATATTTCATTTCTTCCTGAATATCTCCGGCGTAAGAATTTTCAATATCTTCTTTAGTTATGTTGTCTTCCAGCCAGTTAAGTACATCGGCGGCTTTCTTATCCTCAGTTTCAGCCTTGGCTTTAATTTTGTTAGAGTATTTCAAAGACCAGACACCGATTGCAATGAATCCGATAAATAACAGACCAAGAACAATATTAATAAAAAGGAATGAAGGTGCATCTTTAGTTACTATCTTAATGATACCGATATCATTAAGAATCATAAGAATGATTCCGATTCCTCCACATACAAAGAATGTGATGGCAGAAGATAAGTTATCCTTGTACTTGTCAGTGCTGCTTTCATACAGGCTTCCACCTGTAAGAAGAGAGTCATTCCCGTTATTATCCTGAATGTTGTCATTAGTTATGTCAGTTGCGTTTTCAGACATAATATTCCTCCTTGTTATAGAACTTTACCATAAGTCCTTTATTGTTCGGATATTATAAAATATAATTGTGAAAAAATAAAGAACATCTGGATTAATGTGGTAAAATACGAAAGAAAGATATTACAGATTAGTAAGATTAAGGAGATTGATATGAAAACACTTATAGTGACAGGGGGAAGTCTTGATATAAGCTGGGCAAAGGATTTTGTCAGGACAATAAATGCTGAATACATAATTGCAGCTGACAGTGGTCTTAAATATATTGATGAACTCGGACTTGTGCCGGATATGATACTGGGGGATTATGACTCAGTAGAAGATGGACTGCTTGATAAGTATAAAAGTATAGATATTAAGACTTATCCTAAAGAAAAGGATTATACAGATACGCATATTGCTATTATAAATGCATTGAAAGCCGGAGCGTCAGTTATATATATACTTGGGGCGACAGGTACAAGGATGGATCACACATTTACCAATATATGCAATATGAAGGCTGCACTTGACAGTGGCGTACCATGTTTTATATGTGACAGTCACAATAAAATATATCTTATAAATGACAAGATGGGAGAAGTGAAAGTGTCCAAAACAGGACAGTATGGTGATTATGTATCATTTGTTCCACTATCTGAAGAAACAATTATAAGTCTTGCAGGGTTTAAATATGTGCTTGATGATTATATACTTCATCAGGGTTTAAGCGTATGCCAGAGTAATGAAATTAAAGAAAATGTGGCGGTTATAAATATAAAAAAAGGACTTGTGATTGTATTTGAAACAAAGGACTAAAAATACTTGTAATTATTGGCAGATTGTAATAAAATTAACAAAGAGTTGCGCAATAGCAACGTAAAAAACAAGGGAGGTCTCGTAATGAGTAATACAACACAGGCATTATCAAGGATTGAAGCAATACTTGATGATAGCAGCTTTGTTGAAATCGGTGCTGGTGTGACTGCCAGATCTACAGATTTTAACATTCAGGAAAAGAAGGCTCCATCCGATGGTGTTATTACAGGATACGGAGTTATTAATGGTAATCTTGTGTATGTATACAGCCAGGATGCAACTGTTCTTAATGGTTCTATCGGTGAGATGCATGCTAAGAAGATTTCAGCACTTTATGATTATGCTATGAAGATGGGAGCTCCTGTGATAGGTCTTATTGACTGCGCAGGTTTAAGACTTCAGGAAGCAACAGATGCTCTTGAAGGTTTCGGTACAATTTATAAGAAGATGTCTATTGCATCAGGTGTTATTCCACAGATTACAGCAGTTTACGGTAACTGTGGCGGTGGACTTGCAATTCTTTCTTCATTATCTGATTTTACATTTATGGAAGATAGCAAGGCCAAGCTTTTTGTTAACAGCCCTAATGCATTAGATGGTAATAATGAATCAAAGCTTGACTCAGCGTCAGCTAAGTTCCAGGCAGAAGCAGGAGTTGTTGATTTTACAGGAGATGAGGAGACTATTGCTAATGGTGTAAGACAGTTAGTTTCTATGCTTCCTGCTAACAACGAAGAGGATGCTGCAGTTTCTGCAACAACAGATGATCTTAACAGAGCATGCCCGGATATGGCAGCAGAGATTGCTGATCCTGCATTAGCTCTTTCAGATATTGCTGATGATAATGTATTTGTTGAAGTTAAGGCTTCATATGCTAAAGAAATGGTTACAGGATTTATTCAGGTAGATGGAATTACTATTGGTGCTGTAGCTAACAGAACAGCTCTTTATGATGAAGAGGGTGAAGTGGCTGAAAAGTTTGAACCGGTTCTTACAGTTAAGGGCGCTTACAAGGCAGAGAATTTTGTTAATTTCTGTAATGCATTTGAAATTCCTGTACTTACACTTACTAATGTTAAGGGATTCGAAGCTACAGTGGCAGCTGAGAAGGGAATTGCAATTGCAAGTGCCAAGCTTACATATGCATTTGCTAACGCAGATGTACCTAAGGTTAATGTTATTACAGGTGAGGCTTATGGAAGCGCATATGTTTCTATGAACTCTAAGTCTTTAGGTGCTGACCTTGTCTACGCATGGCCAACAGCTTCTATCGGAATGATGGATTCACAGCTTGCAGCAAAGATTATGTATGCTGATGAGATAGCAGCCGCTTCTGATGTGGCAGCAACTGTTTCAGAGAAAGCAGCTGAATATGCTAAGTTACAGTCAAGTGTTGAGTCAGCAGCAGCAAGAGGATATGTTGATGCTGTTATTGACCCGGAGAATACAAGACAGTATGTAGCCGCTGCATTTGAAATGTTATTTTCAAAGAGAGAGGTTCGTCCTGATAAGAAGCATGGAACAGTTTAATTAAGAGGTGACAATATGAAGAAGACTAATTTGAAAAGATTCTTATTGTTATTCTGCATGTTAGCCTGCGTATTCAGTATGACAGCCTGTGGTAATGCACAGATTGATACTAATACAGCTAAAGAATCCATTAAAGATAACGAGGTTGCTTATGTTGAGAATTACCTCAAGGACTGGGCAAAGGATATGATTCTTTACCTTGACAGCAATCAGGGTGAAGCAGGAACAGATGCTCTTATTGCAGATGCAGAAGCAGGAATAACCCTTAATGATGTTAACAGTAAGATGTATATTGTTAACCAGCAGGGAATGAATGTTAAAACAATAGGATTATACAATAGCTGGAACAGCACTAAAGATGAACTTGGTGAACTCAAAGAGTCTGTTGATGTTAACAACATTAATGTAAAGGTCAGTGATGAAACAAGTGAATTATGTACTATTTCAGTTAAACTTAAATTCGAAAAGAGAGTATGTACATTCGAATTCGTAATCAATACAGATTACACACTTGAAAGTGGAGCTATTAATCCATCATACACAACAGGTGAGAAGATGGGTAAGGCCGGAATGAATACACTTATTGGTATGGGAACTGTATTTGTAGTTCTTATATTCATTTCATTCATTATTTCTCTGTTCAAGTATATAAGCGTATATGAGAACAGAAAGAAAGAACAGAAAGAAGACACAGCTTCTGTTGGTGTTGATAATGCTATAGCACAGATTGTTTCTAATGAAGAAGAAAATGTTGAGGACGATCTTGAACTTATTGCAGTTATTACTGCAGCAATTGCAGCATCAGAAGGAACATCTACGGATGGTCTTGTTGTCCGCTCAATTAGAAAGGTTAATAATAGGAGGAAATAATCATGAAGAACTATACAATTACAGTTAATGGTAACGTATATGATGTTACTGTAGAAGAAGGAACAGGCAGTGCAGCTCCAGCAGCTAAGGCAGCCGCTCCTAAAGCAGCTCCAAAGGCTGCACCTAAGGCAGCAGCACCAGCAGGTGCTCAGGGAGCAGTTAAAGTTAACGCTCCAATGCCAGGAAAGATTCTTAAGGTTAATGCAACAGCAGGTGCTGCTGTAAAGAAGGGCGATGTATTGGTTGTCCTTGAAGCTATGAAGATGGAGAATGAAATCTGTGCTCCTCAGGATGGCACAATTGCAACTGTTGAGTGTGCAGCTGGTGATTCTGTAGAGTCAGGTAAGGTATTAGTTTCATTAAATTAATTATGATACTGATATAAAGTGACTTACGGAGGTATAAGATGAGTTATATTATAACAACTTTAGGAAACCTCGTTCACCAGAGTGCATTCTTCGGACTTACATGGGGTAATTACCTTATGGTTCTGGTTGCGTTTGTTTTCCTTTATCTTGCAATTAAAAAAGGATATGAACCTCTGCTCTTAGTACCTATTTCTTTTGGTATGCTTCTTGTAAACCTTTATCCTGACATTATGTTAGCAATAGAGGATTCAAGTAACGGTGTAGGTGGTTTGTTACATTATTTCTATTTACTTGATGAATGGAGTATTTTACCATCACTTATTTTCTTAGGTGTTGGTGCTATGACTGATTTTGGTCCATTGATTGCTAACCCGGCAAGTTTCCTGCTTGGTGCAGCAGCACAGTTTGGTATCTTTGCAGCATATCTTATGGCTATTCTTATGGGATTCCCAGATAAGGCAGCAGCAGCTATATCAATTATTGGTGGTGCAGATGGTCCTACTTCAATATTCCTTGCAGGTAAGCTTGGTCAGACTAAATATATGGGACCTATTGCAGTAGCAGCATATTCATATATGTCACTGGTTCCTATTATCCAGCCACCAATTATGAAGCTTTTAACAACTAAGAAGGAAAGAGAAGTTAAGATGGAACAGTTAAGACCTGTTTCTAAGCTTGAGAAGATTCTTTTCCCTCTCGTAGTTACTGTAGTAGTAGTACTTATTCTTCCTACAACAGCACCACTTGTTGGTATGCTCATGTTAGGTAACCTTTTCAAGGAAAGTGGAGTTGTTAAGCAGCTTGCAGAGACAGCTTCTAATGCACTTATGTACATAGTTGTTATTATCCTTGGAACATCAGTTGGTGCTACAACAAGTGCAGAAGCATTTCTTAACCTTGATACATTAAAGATTGTTGCATTAGGACTTATTGCATTCGCATTTGGTACTGCAGCAGGTGTGTTATTTGGTAAGATTATGTGTCTTGTTACACATGGTAAGGTTAATCCGCTTATTGGTTCAGCAGGTGTATCTGCGGTTCCTATGGCAGCCTTCTAACTTCCTTCTGATGCATGCTATGGGACCTAACGTAGCCGGTGTTATTGGTACAGCGGTTGCAGCCGGTACATTTATGGCCATGTTTGGCGTTATGTAAAAGGAGGATATTATGGCAGAACAGGTTAAAAAACCTTTAAAGATTACTGAGACAGTATTGCGTGATGCACATCAGTCTCTTATAGCTACAAGAATGACAACAGAGCAGATGCTTCCTATCGTAGATAAGATGGATAAGGTTGGTTATCATTCAGTAGAGTGCTGGGGAGGAGCTACATTTGATGCTTCACTCAGATTCCTTAAGGAAGATCCATGGGAAAGACTTCGTAAGCTTAGAGATGGATTCAAGAATACTAAGCTTCAGATGCTTTTCAGAGGACAGAATATATTAGGTTACAATCATTACGCAGATGATGTAGTTGAGTACTTTGTTCAGAAGTCAATTGCTAACGGTATTGATATTATCCGTATTTTCGACTGCTTTAATGATTTAAGAAACTTAGAGACAGCTGTTAAGGCTGCCAAGAAGGAAAAAGGACATGCTCAGATTGCTCTTTCTTATACATTAGGTGATGCTTATACACTTGATTACTGGAAAGATACAGCTAAGAGAATTGAAGACATGGGTGCAGATTCTATCTGTATCAAGGATATGGCTGGACTTTTGCTTCCATACAAGGCTACAGAGCTTGTACAGGCATTAAAGGATGGTTCATCTCTTCCTATTCAGATGCATACACATTATACATCTGGTGTAGCTTCAATGACATACTTAAAAGCAGTAGAAGCAGGTGCTGATATTATTGATACAGCTATGTCACCATTCTCAATGGGAACATCACAGCCAGCTACAGAGGTTATGGTAGAGACATTTAAGGGTACACAGTATGATACAGGACTTGACCAGAATCTTCTTGCTGAGATAGCTGATTACTTCCAGCCAATGCGTGAGGAAGCATTAAAGAGCGGACTTATGAATACTAAGGTTCTTGGAGTTAATATTAAGACATTACTTTATCAGGTTCCAGGTGGAATGCTTTCTAACCTTGTATCACAGCTTAAGGAAGCTGGTGCAGAGGACAAGTACAGAGATGTATTAGAGGAAATCCCAAGAGTTCGTAAAGATTATGGTGAACCACCTCTTGTTACTCCTTCATCACAGATTGTTGGTACTCAGGCTGTTCTTAATGTATTACAGGGTGAGAGATACAAGATGATTACTAAGGAATCTAAGAAGGTTCTTGCTGGTGAATTTGGTCAGACAATCAAGCCATTCAATCCAGAAGTTCAGAAGAAGGCTATCGGTGATACAAAGCCTATTACATGCCGTCCAGCTGACTTGATTGAACCACAGCTTGAGAAATTCAAGAATGATCCAATTGTACAGCAGTACAAGCAGCAGGATGAGGATGTGCTTTCATATGCATTATTCCCACAGGTTGCGACAGAGTTCTTCAAGTATAGAGAAGCTCAGCAGACAAAGGTTGATCCTACAAAGGCAGATACAGCTAATAAGGCTTATCCAGTCTAATAATTAATATAATAGACCGTCATGTGCGCAAAAGCGTATGTGGCGGTCTTTTTTTACAGGCAATGAGCCATGCAATCCAGAATGTTTCTCTTGATATAAATTCATTTTGCATGTAAAATTAAACAGTATAATTAAGCAAAAGGAGCACGATTGTGATTAAGTTAGAACGATTTGAAGTCATGAATATGAATAATGCCATCAGAGGTGCAAGAAATCCATTGAACAGCTGGGCAAGAATGGACAGTTACTTTGATGAGGAAGGAAAATTTGTTTTTGGTCCTAATGATCTTGACCTTGCCAAGAGATTATGTAAGGCAGGCTCAGACCACAGAAAGTTCATAAGACAGATATTTGTTACAGTCGATATAACAGCACCACTTTACTGGTGGAAGGAATACGATACATATAAGGTTGGAACAGTT
>OGLC01001439.1_pt1 | contig 11044 bp, 7 predicted proteins | sample 1572751 | NCBI WGS metagenome assembly OGLC01 (sample SAMEA2581897, study PRJEB24529) | metagenome | biome: Human gut stool | place: China | collected 2011
TTCGCTGTTTACAGAACCCCATGATGCAAATCCGCCGTTTTCATTCTGTGCGTTTGACATTGCTGTGAGTGCTTTATCAATTGCCTCTTTAACATCGCTGTTTGTTGAGTAGTAAGGAGCAAGTGCCTGAATTGCCATACCTGTCATATCAGGATCTGCAGTTGAGCCGAAAAATGTCCAGCCACCGTTTGCTACCTGTGCATCAAGAATTGTCTGTACGAGCTTTTCTCTTGTTGTGGGATTTGCGGCGTCAGTCTGTGGAATTTCATAATCGCCCGTATCAAGTGCAATGAGTGCAAAGACAGGACCGTTGATACCCTGCTTCTTAACATAATCCATATCTGCAAGCGGTTCAAGAAGGTTATATGATGCAACATCCGTAACATCCTTACCGATTGCCGTAAGTGCAAGGATTACTCTTGAATTGTCTGTTGATTTAGTATTGTGAAGCTTTGCAGAACCCTTTTCTTCAACATACTTAACTGCATTCTGATAGTAACTGTCTGCAACTTCGTCTGTGATTTTACCTGCTCTTGCAAGACCGAGGACTGTCCACTCGCCGCCTACTGAAGAAACTGTGGGGGCATCCTGTGATGCGAGATATTTTGCAACCTCGTCAATCTTGTTTGAAACTGTGTCAGCTGCGGAAGGAGCATATTTTACTGTGAATGGATATACAGTACCGCCTTCACTTGTGTTCATCGACGGCCATGCAGTATCACCGCAACCGATGATAATTTTGTCACCGTCAGAAACACTAACAGTCTGACTTCTCTTGTAAAACGCACTGTCGTCAGAAGGAAGATATTCATTCTTATATTTTCTTGTCTGGAAGTTTTTGTTAGTTGCAGTAGGAACTACATTTACATCAGCTGACGGAGTGTCGATTGTGAGTGTGTAGTCTGTAACTGACGGATCAAATTCGCCTGAAAGCTCGGCACCTGTGATCTCAACCGATTTAACAGTTGTATCGTTATTTGCCCATGTACCGCCGATATCCTCGCCGTAACCGTTTGAAGTATACATAATAGCGATTTCATCACCACTCTCAAGTGTGCCGTCTGCTACTGTATAGGATGCATAACCTGAATTTGTGAACCAGTCATTGAGAGTTCCCATCCAGCCACTCATATAGCCGCCGTCAAATTCAGCAAGACCGTTAATTGATGAGATGTAATTGTTCTCGGCACCCTCCTGTGTGTAGCCGTGATTGTTGAGTGCGTCGGCAACGGCTGACATCATAGTAGTGTCATTATTAATGCTTACCCACTCGTCAACGAGAACACCGTCCCACGGAGCACCGTTTTCTACTGAGTATGTATCATTTCTGACAATTACTCTTACTTTTCCGTCTTCAACTGCGCTTACTGAAAGTGAAACCGTCATAAGTGACGAAATCATCATTACAGAAAGTACAATTGAGAGGATTTTTTTAAAAGATTTGTTCATAGTGTTTTCCTCCATATTGTATTGTGTATATCGAAAGGCAAAATAAAAAGCCCTCCGTTTTTGGAAGGCACAACAAACAAAACCATACAGACCAAAAGTCTGTACAGATATGGTCGGCTGCACCTCTTCCCTGTCCAAGATTTGCAAAATCCGAGGCATACGGACAGCGACCTGACTTATGGCAATGCCAAATACAGTAATGACTGTTGCTTCGGATTCTCACCGAATTCTCTGTTATCTACTCTGCAAGATGCATTTTGAACCGTAAACCCATATTAAGTTATATACATTTGAAATCTGCATTTAATTATAACACCTGTTTATAGTCGTGTCAATTCCTTAAAATTTTTCTGATATCAGAGTTTATTCAGGTACGATATAAGTTTAGTTTATGGCCGGCTTTTTGTGTAACTCAGTTGTATGAATTGAATATGCTGTTAATAAAAAGTTGAAATCGGTGAATCAGATGAAAGAAAAATGTTCGCTTGACAAGTTACCGCTTGGAGTTACGGGGATTGTCTATCGTGTGAACTGTAATGAAAATATCAAAAACAGAATATTTGATTTTGGTATTATGGAGAACAGTCCTGTTATCCCCTTGTTTACAAGTCCGTTCGGTGATCCGTCTGCGTATCTTGTTAAAAATGCCGTTGTGGCACTGAGAAATAACGATTGCAAAAATATCATTGTTACTCCTGAATAAAAGGAGGCTTTTTTATTGTTTTCTACGGATAAGTCATTTTTAAAAAATAAGGATGTATCGGATTGCGATTACAAAATTTCTCTTGCCGGTAATCCTAATGTCGGCAAGAGTACAATTTTTAACGAACTGACGGGATTAAGACAGCACACGGGAAACTGGACGGGTAAAACAGTTGAGTTTGCCAGAGGTTGTTGCAAAATCAAAGACGCAAGATTTTGTATTACGGACTTACCGGGATGTTATTCCCTGCTTTCATTTTCGGGCGAAGAGGCGGTAACAAGGGAGTGTCTTATACAAAATCAAAATGACTGCGTTGTAATAGTTGTTGACTGCGGAGTTATTGAAAGAAATCTTTCATTTGCATTGCAGGTGTTATCTGTCACAAAGAATGCTGTTCTTTGTCTTAACCTTTGTGATGAGGCTGAAAAAAACGGTATAAAAATCGACTGCGACGAGTTATCGCTAAACCTCGGAATACCTGTTGTGAAAACCTGTGCAACAGACAAAAAAGGTTTGGATGAGTTAAAAAAAGCTATCTATAATGTATGCAGCGGAAAGACAAAATGTTTTAGGGTAGAAAGAAATTTTGAAGGTGTTGATATACTATCCGAAAAAAACTACAAACAGAATATTGAAAAGCTTTCGCAGATTGGCAACAAAATTTCAAGTGACTGCGTAAAATATGAAAAATCAGAGTTAAATGCTTGTACAAGAAAGCTTGATAAAATACTTACAAGCAAAACCACAGGAATACCGATTATGCTTGCAATGCTTGGTATATTGTTCTGGATAACAGTTGTCGGTGCAAATTATCCGAGCGAATGGTTAAGCAATTTGTTTGGCTTTATAAAAGAGAAGCTATATATTCTTTTTGATTTCTTACACGCTCCCGATGTTGTAACGGGACTTTTGATTGACGGAGTTTATACAACTCTGTCATGGGTGGTATCTGTAATGCTGCCGCCTATGGCTATATTCTTTCCGTTGTTTTCGCTTGTTGAGGATTCGGGATATCTGCCGAGAATTGCATTTAATCTTGATAGGTATTTTTCAAAGTGCGGTTCACACGGAAAGCAAAGTCTTTCTATGGCAATGGGGCTTGGCTGTAATGCCTGCGGAGTTACGGGATGCAGAATCATTGAGTCGCCAAAGGAACGGTTGATTGCAATTCTTACAAATAATTTTATGCCGTGTAACGGACGGTTTCCCACAATAATTGCATTACTGCTCATGTTCTTTGCAGGTACGGCATTTACGCTGAGCAGCTCGCTTGAGGTAGCGGCATTGTTGATTGGAATAATAGTTTTCTGTGTTTTTATAACACTTGTTATATCTAAGGTACTTTCAGTCACAATATTGAAAGGCGAACAGTCCGGATTTGTGCTTGAGCTTCCGCCGTACAGAAAGCCGCAGATTTTAAAAACTATTGTCCGTTCGCTGTTGGACAGAACTTTATTTGTTTTAGGAAGGGCTGTTGCGGTTGCCGCACCGACAGGTGCGATAATTTGGATTCTTGCAAATGTGCATATAAGCGATATTTCACTTTTAAAATATTGTACTGATTTTTTAGATCCGTTCGGCAGATTTATCGGGGTTGACGGCGTTATAATAATGGCATTTATACTTGGATTTCCTGCTAATGAAACCGTTATTCCGATTATAATTATGTCATATATGGCAAGCGGTACTCTTGTTGATTATTCAAGCTACGATCAGCTGTTTCAACTTCTCAGTATGAACGGCTGGACAATTACAACGGCTGTATGTACGATTATTCTTTGCATTCTTCATTATCCGTGTTCAACAACCTGTCTGACAATAAAAAAAGAAACAGGCAGCCTTAAATGGACGCTTGTTTCTATGGCATTGCCCACTGCAATGGGAATTGTACTTTGTATGATTACAGCAGGTGTTATGAGATTATTTTAAGTCAATAACTTCAAAATCATCGGGAACAAATATATTTCCGTTAAAAACTGTTCTTGCCTCTGAAGTATATGTTCTTTTGCGTGTTTGAAGTGTTTCGTCCTCGGTGTGATACAGGATAAGATTTTTTGCAAAAAGACTCTCTGCAAGTTTTCCTGCATCAAGTGCTGTGCTGTGGAATTTTTCGTAAGGCTTAAAAATATCTTTTTGACTGTAAAGACAAAAAGCTTCACACATAAGATAATCACAGTTTTGAACAAAATTTCTGCATTTTTCATTGAACGGTTCATCACCGAGACAGGCGAGAACTTTTCCTGACGGAAAAACAGCCTTGAATCCGAATTGCTTTGTTTTGTCTGAAAATATATCAAAGAAAGTTAGTTGGATACTGCCGGCATTTTGCTTTTCACCGTCTTTTACTTCATTGATGAAAATTTTTGTATTGATATTTTTGAGAAATTTCGGTGCAAGTGTGTGGTTGCAAATTGCCGTGATTGAATCAACACATTCATCGTGGCAGTAAATATTAAAATTACCGTTATATTTGCCTGAATTCATAAGAGCGCTTATTTGCCTTATTACCCACACGGCACCTAAAATATGGTCGGTGTGAGAATGAGTAATAAACATTGTCTTTATGCTGTTCCAAGCTACTCCGGATTTCTTAATTGCGGATAAAATTCCGTTTCCGCCGCCTGCGTCAACAAGAAGACAGTCGTTTTCAGATTTCAGAAGAAAACAGGTATTATAACAGTCGGTAACCATCGCACTTCCTGTGCCGAGCATAATAATTTTTTCGTTCATACAGCACCTCGAAAATACAGGCAGATACAAGAAAAATGTATCTGCCTGTAAATTTTATTGTAATTTTATTCTTCTGCTTCTGCAACCTTCATCATAATGGCACATTCCATTCTTTTTCTGAAAAGCTCACAGCCGTATTCGTAAATACCTGTGATTGAGCCTGTTGCATGATAAGCGTTTGCGGCACAACCGCCGCTGCAATAAAGTCTTGCCCAGCAGTCTTTGCAGTCAGGACGGGCGTATGCGTTACAAAGCTTAAATTCGTCCTGAATTTTCGTGTTTGAAACACCGTTAAAGATATCGCCGAGCTTGTACTTTTCATCGCCTACAAACTGATGACAGGGATAGAGGTCGCCCCAAGGTGTTACAGCCATATATTCTGTACCCGAACCGCAACCCGAGATTCTCTTATAAATGCACGGACCGCCTGTAAGGTCAATCATATAGTGATAAAAGGTGAGTGGTCTGCCCTCTTTTTCACGCTTGAGCATTTCCTTTGCAAGAATTTCGTACTGTTCAAAAAGGATAGGCAAATCGTCATATGTAAGTGCATATGGGTCATTGGGAGCACATACAACCGGCTCCATTGAAAGCTCTGTAAATCCCAAATCCGCCATATGGAAAATATCGTTTGTGAAGTCTGTGTTATTATGTGTGTAAGTACCTCTTACATAGTAACCCTTGTTGCCTCTTTTTTTGACAAATTCCTGAAATTTCGGAACGATAATATCATAACTGCCTTTGCCGTTTACGGTTTTGCGAAGATGGTCATGCACTTCTTTTCTGCCGTCAAGGCTGAGAACTACATTATGACATTCTTTGTTTGCAAATTCAATTACATCGTCATCAACAAGCATACCGTTTGTTGTAAGTGTAAAACGGAAGTTTTTGTTGTGTTCCTTTTCAATGCTTCTTGCATAGGCAACAATCTGCTTTACAACGTCAAAGTTCATAAGAGGTTCTCCGCCGAAGAAGTCAACCTCAAGGTTTACTCTGCTGCCTGAATTTTCAATTAGAAAGTCAATTGCTCTCTTGCCCACTTCAAAGCTCATCAGCGCTCTCTCGCCGTGGTATTTGCCCTGACTTGCAAAGCAGTATTCGCAGTTAAGGTTACAGGTGTGAGCAATGTGCAGACAAAGCGCTTTGATTACTGTGTTTCTCTTTTTAAAGTCAAATGCAAGGTTTTCGTACTTGTCGTCTGTAAAGAGCTTTCCCTGTTCCTCAAGCTCTTTTACATCATCAATGCAGTCAGAGATTTCTTCTTTTGTAATCTCAGGATTGTCTGCATATTTTGAAAGCATTTCGTCAATTATCTGTTCTTTTGTTGCGTTTTTGTACATTGCAATAACATCATAAGCAAGGTCATCGACTGCGTGTACACTGCCGCTGTAAACATCAAGAACTATGTTGTATCCGTTAAGTTTATACTGATGAATCATAATATCTCCGTTAGACAAAAGGAAAGCCGTTAACCCTTTGGGAAAACGGCGATAATCCTTAATAATCAAATTAAAATAGAATTATTTCTCGCTCATGCACTTTTCGCACTGCTGGTTAGCAACGCCGCAAGATGTTTTACAAGCTGACTGACATGAAGTCTGGCACTCGCCGCAACCGCCTGTCTTAACGCTCTTCTTGAGGTCACGAGTTTCGATAGTTTTAATTCTCTTCATAATAAATCAAACTCCTTGTTAGATTTTGTTAGTTTAATATTATCACACAGCCATTGATTTGTCAATCTTTTTTAACTACGCTTATGTTGTCCGTCATACCGCTTTTTGTTGACATAATCTCAACCTTGCAGGCTGAAAGATATTCAATGTAATTTATAAGTTCCTTGCTTATAATTTCACCGGGTACGATGAGGGGGATTCCGGGTGGATATGCCCAGATATACTCGGCAGAAGTTCTGAATTCCGAATTTTGAAACGAAATAGTTTCTTTGTTGAATTTGTACAACTCGCAGGCGTTAAAATTTTTGCCTGTATAGAGATTTTTTAACGAAACACGCTCGGCGTCGGCTCCTTTTGAAAGCTTGCTGTCAATTGAAATCAGAGCGTCTGAAAGCATATCAAAACCTTTTTCAGTATCACAAACAGATGTCATGGCAATTACATAGTCCGAATATGCCATTTCGGTTTCAATCTGATAATTATTTCGCAGTATTTCGGCAAGCTTTGTTCCCGAAATATTTGCATTCGCTGTTGAAATTACAATTTTGCCGATATCATAATCAAAATCAGTATCGCTTTTATCATAAATTTTCAGATATTTTAGTTTTTCTCTGACCGTTTTAAGATTGAAACAATATTCCTTAAATTTATCTTTGCTGTTTTCGCAGAAATCAAGGCATTTTTCAATTGAACTCATTAAAATATATGACGGACTGCTTGTTTCAAATACAGCTAAATTTTCAGCAAAAATTTCAGAAAGCTCGCTGTCATTTGTTATGAGCAATGCAGTTTGAGTTAATGACGGCAAAGTTTTGTGCAGACTCAATACTGCGGCGTCTGCACCGCAGTTAAGTGCTTCATCGGGAAAATTGTCCGAAAACGGAAAATGCGCTCCGTGAGCTTCGTCAACAAGTAATTTTGCTCCGTGTTTGTGACAGATTTCGGAGATTGACTTTATATCCGAAACAACTCCTTCATATGTAGGCGAACTTATAATTTCAAGTCTGATTTCATCATTGTGTTTTGTAAGTTTATCTTCTATATCGCAAGGTGAAACCGATGTAAGAATATTGTATCTGCTGTCTGTATCGGGAAAAATGTAATCGACATTGAGATTAAACAGTTCTGCTGAATTATATACAGATTTGTGGCAGTTACGAGCCATTAAGATCTTGTCGCCTTGATTTGTCATTGAGCGAATTGCTGAAAGTATTCCGCCTGTTGAACCGTTAATCAGAATGAAAGCATTTTTTGCATTGTAAAGTTTTGCAGCCTTTTTCTGAATTTCATCAATAACTCCGTTTGGTGAATGGAGATTGTCAAAATCATGAATTTCGGTTATGTCGATATTATACGGTATTATACCCTCTTCTGTAATGTCCGTTCTTTTGTGTCCGGGCATATGAAAAGGATATATGCCGCTTTTTGAATAATTTTTAAGCTTGTCGTACAGCATATATCCTCCGATATTTTAAATATTTAGTTTGTACCGAACTCAGCGAGTTCAAGTCCCTTGTTGTGTTCAAGCGCCCAGTTTATGCTCCAGTAGCTTGTAAAGAGCAAAAGATGATTGCCTTTAAGATCCTGAATTTTCTTAGTATCGGACGCAAGGTCGAGAGTTTTCGGATCAAGGTCATCGTTTACAATCCAACGGATAAATTCATATGGGAGTGTTTCCATAATGATATCACAGTTGTATTCGTTTTGAAGTCTGTATTTAAGAACATCAAACTGAAGTACGCCTACAACGCCAACGATAACTTCCTCCATACCTGCGTCAAGCTCCTGGAAAATCTGAATTGCACCTTCCTGTGCAATCTGACTTGTACCCTTGATGAACTGTTTGCGCTTCATTGTGTCTTTCTGACGGACAAGTGCAAAGTGTTCGGGAGCAAATGTAGGAATTCCCCTGAACTGTACCTTGTGTCCCGGTGAACAGATTGTGTCACCGATTGAGAAAATGCCCGGATCAAACACACCGATGATGTCACCTGCATAGGCCTTGTCCACGATATGACGCTCCTGTGCCATCATCTGCTGCGGCTGGGAAAGACGCTGCTTACGGTTTCCCTGCACATGGTAAACTTCCATACTTTTTTCAAACTTGCCGCTGCAGATACGCATAAATGCAACTCTGTCACGGTGAGCCTTATTCATGTTTGCCTGAATTTTGAAAACAAATGCAGAGAAAAAGTCTGACATAGGCTCAACCTTTTCATCAACTGTTTCTCTTGGCAGAGGTGGAGTTGTGAGCTGTAAGAACTGTTCAAGGAATGGTTCAACACCAAAGTTTGTAAGAGCCGAACCGAAGAATACAGGAGTAAGCTGACCGTTGCGGACTGCTTCAAGGTCAAATTCATCGCCTGCACCGTCAAGAAGTTCTATTTCATCAAACAAATCCTGCTTATGATAGTAGCCTATTGTATCTTCAAGGGCAGGATCGTCAAGCGGAAGTTCTTTCTTTTCAACTTCTTTCTGACCGTTATTAGCGGTGAAAGCAAGGATTTTCTTAGAATTTCTGTCATACACACCCTTGAATTCCTTACCTGAACCGATTGGCCAGTTTACGGGATAGGTGTGAATTCCGAGAACATTTTCAATGTCTTCAAGAAGGTCAAAAGAATTTTTTGCATCTCTGTCCATCTTGTTGATGAATGTAATGATAGGAATATTACGCATTACACAGACCTTGAAAAGTTTGATGGTCTGTTTCTCAACACCCTTTGAACCGTCAATTACCATTACGGCAGAGTCTGCCGCCATAAGTGTACGGTAGGTATCTTCCGAGAAATCCTCATGTCCAGGTGTATCAAGAATATTTATGCAATAACCGTTATATTTAAACTGCAAAACCGATGATGTAACAGAAATACCACGCTGTTTTTCAATTTCCATCCAGTCGGACACAGCATGCTTTGCGGTTCTTTTGCCTTTTACCGAACCTGCAAGGTTAATTGCTCCGCCGTAGAGCAAGAGCTTTTCCGTAAGTGTTGTTTTACCCGCATCAGGATGCGAAATAATCGCAAAGGTTCTGCGCTTGCTGATTTCTTCTTTAAATGAACTCATATCTTTCTTCCCTTCGGAGGTTAAGTATATCCACAATTCTATATTTTACTATTTTTGGATGGTATATGTCAATAAAGAATGAAGAAAATGTGAGAAAAATAATTGCTACAAAAACTTGACAAATTTGTAAATATATTGTAATATATTGGTCCAGAAGGACTCAATGTGATTTTTCCTATTTTTTCATATACCTTCCAAATCGAGGCAGAAACTTGTGTTTCTGCCTCAAAATCATTTATGAGGTTTTTTATGAGTAATTCTATCGGTCTTTACATTCACATACCGTTTTGTAAGCACAAATGTCCGTATTGCGATTTTTTCAGCGGGAATGCAAATGAAAACGCTTTCGATAATTATGTGATTGAATTAAAAGATAAAATAAAATACTGGTCTGAAAAAATGAAAAGAGATGTTGCAACCGTATATTTCGGCGGCGGTACGCCGAGTGTTTTGGGTGCAGACAGACTTTGTGATATTCTTGATTTTATCAAGTTTAATTTTAATATTCAAAATAATGCCGAGATTACAGTTGAAGTCAATCCCGACTCCGCCAAAACTATTGATTTTAAAAAAATGTATGCCTGTGGATTTAATCGCATTTCAATGGGTATGCAGACTGCTGTTGAAGATGAATTAAGGCTGCTTGGGAGAATTCACAGCATAGATGATGCAAAGACTTCTGTTGAAAGGGCTAAAAGTGCGGGATTTAATAATATTTCACTTGATTTGATGATGGGAATTCCTAATCAGACAATTGAAAGCCTTGAAAAATCAATCAGTTTCTGTGCCGATTGCAAAGTTACTCATATTTCATCATACATTTTGAAAATCGAGGAGAATACTCCGTTTTATAAGGTGCAAAATAAACTTAAGCTTGCCGATGATGATATGCAGGCCGAAATGTATCTGAAAGCTGTTGAAATGCTTGATTCTCTCGGATACAAGCAATATGAAATTTCTAATTTTGCAAAACAGGGTTATGAAAGCCGACATAATACCAATTACTGGAGATGCGGTGAATATATCGGCTTAGGTCCGTCTGCACACTCATTTTTTGAGGGCAAAAGGTTCTTTTATTCAAGAAGCATGGACGATTTTAATAACAATAAGCTGTCTTTTGAAGGTACTGGCGGAGATGAGGAGGAATTTATTATGCTCTCTCTCAGGCTGAAAAGCGGTCTTAATTATTCTGAATTTGAGGAAAAATTCGGATACACCCTCCCCTCTTACATTATCAAAAAAGCTAAAGAGTATGAAAAATACGGCTATACAAATGTTACGGACAAGTCAATCAGCTTTACACCGAAAGGTTTTCTTGTTTCAAATTCAATAATCAGTGAACTGATATAAAAAACGCTCCGAGAATAATGACCCGACCCCCAAAAGTTAGACCTAAAAAATCTAACTTTGGAGGTCGGTATTT
>OGLC01001440.1_pt1 | contig 11042 bp, 9 predicted proteins | sample 1572751 | NCBI WGS metagenome assembly OGLC01 (sample SAMEA2581897, study PRJEB24529) | metagenome | biome: Human gut stool | place: China | collected 2011
CGTTATCGCCAAAAAGCCGGACATTCGTTACAAGGATTTGGACGGGATAGAGAATCTGCTCGCTGCCCAGCAAAAAATCCTGCAAAACGGCGCAGATTCACTTGCCGAAAATACAGGAACTATAAACTACGAAACCGTCTGTCTTGTCGGAAAGCGTGTTCCGAGAATTTACATTAAAGACGGAAAAATTGAGAATGTGATGTATAAATTATGAGATTACTTGCTGTTGACGGAAACAGTATTGTAAACCGTGCGTTTTACGGAATAAGACCGCTTACTACAAAGGACGGTCAGTTTACAAACGCAATTTACGGATTTCTTACAATGCTGTACAAAATTAAAAATGAAGACAATCCCGACGCCGTGGCGATTGCCTTTGACCTGAAAACACCTACCTTCAGACACAAGGCTTATGCAGGCTACAAGGCAACACGAAAAGGTATGCCGGAGGAGCTTGCGTCACAAATGGAACCGCTGAAAAAGCTTCTTAGCCTTTTAGGCTACAGGCTTGTTACCTGTGAGGGCTTTGAGGCTGACGATATTCTCGGTACGCTCGCCAAGGCTTGTGAAGAAAACGGAAACGAGTGCGTTATTGCAACAGGTGATCGTGACAGCCTTCAGCTTGTGTCGGACAAAACAAGCGTTCATCTTTGCTCAAACAAACAGGATATACTCTACACTCCCGAAAAGATTCTTGAAACTTACGGTGTAACTCCAAAGGAGCTTATAGAAATCAAGGCGATTCAGGGCGATACTTCGGATAATATTCCCGGTGTTGCGGGAATAGGTCCAAAGGGTGCAGGCGACCTCATTCAAAGATACCACACGGTTGAGTATATCTATGACCATCTTGATGAACTTGAAATCAAGGACGGTGTGCGTAAAAAGCTGACTGCGTCAAAGGAAAATGCAATTCTCAGCCGTATGCTCGGTGAAATAAACTGCAACGCTCCTGTTGACACAAATGTCGAAAATTATGTTGTAGATATGAAAGATGCCGATGAATGTGCCGGATTTATGGCAAAACTTGAACTGTTTTCTTTAATAGAAAAATACGGCATCAAGGCTGACAAAAATACAAAGCCCGAAAAGGTTGAGAAAAATTCGCTTGAGGTTGTGTCTGATTTTGACGAAAATGAACTTTTAAAAAATGTTAAGTCAGAGAAAAAGCTCTATCTCAACTTTGAAACAGAGAATAAAGAATTAAAATCCTTTGCCGTACTTTTTGACGGCAAGGTGTATATAAGCACGGACGAAGAACTTTTTGTTAAGTTTATTGCCGACAGTGAACTTGAAAAGTACACAAGAAACATCAAAACGCTCTACGCTTATGCCGATGAGAAAAATATTGATGTTGAAAATATTGTGTTTGATATTGAGCTTGCCGCATACCTGATTGAACCGTCGTCAAAGGATTATTCGGACAAAAATCTTTGTGCCTCTTACGAAATCGCTCTGCCAGTCTGCGCTGATGAGCAGAATGAAAAATACGAGGCATTTGCCTGTTACGCAGAATTGTGCGAAAAACTCGGAGATAAAATCAAGGCTCACGGTCAGGAAAAGTTGTTGAGTGAAATTGAAATTCCGCTTGCAAAGGTGCTTGCAAGAATGGAAAATATCGGTGTCTGTGTTGACCGACAGGGCATTGAAAGCTACGGCGAAATGCTTTCTGCACAGATTAAGGAGCTTGAAACCGCAATTTACGAAAGTGCAGGCTGTGAGTTTAACATCAATTCTCCGAAACAGCTTGGTGTAGTTTTATTTGAAAACCTCGGACTCCCTTGCAAAAAGAAAACGAAGAGCGGTTACAGCACAAATGCAGAGGTGCTTGAAAGCCTGAGGTATGAACATCCCGTTGTTGAAATGGTGCTGAGATACAGAACGCTCTCAAAGCTGAATTCAACCTACTGCGAGGGACTTTTAAAGGTCATTGCAGATGACGGCAGAATCCATTCAAACTTCAATCAGACCGAAACAAGAACAGGCAGAATCAGCTCAACAGAGCCGAATCTTCAGAATATCCCCGTAAGAACCGAGCTTGGCAGAGAGATGAGAAAGTTTTTCTGTGCAAGAGAGGGCTGGGCGCTTGTTGACGCCGACTATTCGCAGATTGAACTCCGTGTGCTTGCCCATATTTCGGGTGACAAAAATATGATTAAAGCGTTCCGAGATAACGAAGATATCCACGCAATCACAGCGTCACAGGTGTTCAATATGCCGCTTGATATGGTAACTCCGATTATGAGAAGTCGTGCAAAGGCGGTTAACTTCGGTATTGTTTACGGAATCGGCGCATTTTCACTTGCAAAGGATATCGGTGTTTCAAATAAAGAGGCAAAGCACTACATTGACAGCTATCTTGCCCATTACAGCGGTGTTGACAGCTATATGAAAAATGTTGTTGAAAAGGCAAACGCTGACGGCTATGTTGAAACGATGTTCGGCAGAAGAAGAAATCTTCCCGAACTCACCTCGAGCAAGCATATGATCCGTGCATTCGGCGAAAGAGTTGCAAGAAATATGCCTATTCAAGGCACAGCCGCAGACATTATCAAAATTGCAATGATTAAGGTTGACGAGCGAATGAAAGCCGAAAATCTCCGTGCAAGGCTTGTGCTGCAGGTTCACGACGAACTTATTGTCGAAGCTCCGCAGGATGAGAGCATGAGAGTTGCACTCATTGTTCAGGAAGAAATGGAAAACGCAGTTAAAATGAGCGTTCCGCTCACAGCCGATGCGGCAATCGGAAGGACTTGGTATGATGCAAAAGGATAACAGAACGATTGCCTTTGTATGCACGGGCAACACCTGTCGCAGTCCCATGGCAGAGGCAATTTTTAATGATATGGCAGAGAAAAACGGTGTTTGCGTCAGGGCGGAAAGCTTTGGCATTGCGACCTCAACGGGACTTCCCGTGTCGGAAAATTCCGTGATTGCCTGTAAGGAAATCGGAATTGACCTTTCGGGCAAAGCATAAACAGCCGTAGCTGATGCCGGCATTGAAAAATACGAAAAATTTTACTGTATGTCGCAAAGTCACGCAAAAATGTTGATGCAGTTTTTTCTTGTACCGCCCGAAAAAATCGCCGTTCTCGGTATAAGCGATCCCTACGGCGGCGACATTGATGTGTACAGACATTGCCGTGATGAAATTGTTAATTCTGTAAAGGAAATATTAAAAGCGTATGAAAATTGACAGAATGACCGAAAATCAGCTTGAGGCGGTTGCACAGCTTGAACAGCGGTGTTTTTCGCATCCGTGGTCGTTTAACAGCCTTGAAGAAGAACTGAACAACGAAACCTCGCTGTTTTTTACCGCAACGGAAGACAATGCCGTTGTCGGATATATAGGAATGAGCGTTGATGACGAGGGTTACATTTTCAATGTTGCCGTTGACGGTACACACAGAAATCGGGGAATAGGTTCGGCGCTTGTTGAAACGCTTGTGACCTATGCCAAGAAAAATAACCTTTGCTTTCTCACTCTTGAGGTTCGTGAAAGTAACGGGAACGCCCGTTCTCTCTATGAAAAATTCGGATTCATCAAGGTGGGAGAGAGGAAAAATTACTACTCCTCTCCAACCGAAAACGCTGTTTTAATGACACGCTGTTTTTGACATATATATGTAATAAAACATTATATTAACGATATTACGGAACTTCATCATAAATGTTTCGTAGTGAAAGGAAAATTATGAAGATACTCGCAATAGAATCGTCCTGTGATGAAACTGCGGCAGCGGTTGTTGAGGACGGCAGAAACATAATCTCCTCGGTGGTTGCTTCTCAGGTTGAGGAACACAAGCTTTACGGCGGTGTTGTTCCCGAAATCGCATCACGCCGTCACGCAGAGGCAATTGTTCCTGTTGTAAGACAGGCTCTTGAAGATGCAGACTGCAGGCTTTCCGACATTGACGCAATCGGCGTTACATATGCCCCCGGACTTATCGGAGCGTTGCTTGTGGGAGTGAATTTTGCAAAAGGACTTTCACTTGCAACAGGAATTCCGCTTGTGCCTGTTCACCATCTGCGTTCACACATTGCGTCAAATTATATTTCAAATAATGAATTAAAACCGCCGTTCCTTTGCCTGGTTGTGTCAGGCGGTCACAGCCATATTGTTATGGTTGAGGACTACACAAAGATGAAAATTATCGGCAAAACCCGTGATGATGCCGCGGGCGAGGCTTTTGACAAAGCCGCAAGGACAATGGGAATGCCGTATCCGGGCGGAATTGAAATGGACAGAGTTGCGGAAAACGGCAATCCGTTTGCATTCAAGCTCCCTCGTCCCGCAGTTCACGATGCGCCGTATGATTTCAGCTTTTCGGGACTTAAAACAGCCGTAATCAACCTCATTCACAATTCGGCACAAAAGGGTGTTGAGCTTAACAAAGCCGATGTCTGCGCGTCATTCCGCTATGCCGTTGTTGATTGCCTTGTTACAAACTTTATCAAGGCGGCTGAAGACTTGAAACAGAAAAAGCTTGTAATCGCAGGCGGTGTTTCGGCAAATTCACTTCTCAGAAGAACCCTTGCAGAAGAGTGTAAAAAGCGTGATTGGGAAATGTATATGCCCGAAAAATCTCTTTGCGGTGACAATGCCGCCATGGTCGGTTCACAGGGATATTACGAGCTTCTCAGCGGAAATATTGCAGGAACAGACCTCAATGCTTTTGCTACAATGAGCATTGAAAAAGGCTGATTTATTCGCAAATAATCACTAAAATACTTGCTATTTTATCAAGAATATACTAAAATAGTGTTAATAAACCGAAAGGACGATTTAAAATGAGCAATCCTATTGTTACTTTTGAAATGGAAAACGGAAAAACAATCAAAGCGGAGCTTTATCCCGAAATTGCTCCGAATACTGTAAATAATTTTCTCAGCCTTGTAAACAAGGGTTACTATGACGGCCTCACATTTCACCGTGTAATCTACGGTTTCATGATTCAGGGCGGTTGCCCCGAGGGCACGGGTATGGGCGGCCCCGGATATTCAATCAAGGGCGAATTTGCCGTGAACGGCTTTGAAAACAATCTCAAGCACACAGAGGGCGTTCTCTCAATGGCTCGTTCAATGATGCCCGACTCAGCAGGTTCGCAGTTCTTCATTATGCACAAAAACGCTCCGCACCTTGACGGTCAGTATGCCGCTTTCGGCAAGGTTATCGAGGGTATGGATGTTGTCAATGAAATTGCGGAATGTGACACGGACTATTCCGACAAGCCGCTTGACCCGCAGGTTATGGCAAAGGTTACAGCAGAAACCTTTGGCGTTGACTATCCCGAGCCTGAAAAATGCTGATTGTTAAGAAAGGAATTTTAAAATGAATGTTTTGCTTGCAGGCGGCGCCGGATATATCGGCTCGCACACTTGTGTTGAACTCATCAACGCAGGTCACGATGTTGTAATTGCAGATAATTTTTCAAACAGCTGTCCCGTTGCGGTTGAAAGAGTTGAAGAGCTGACAGGCAGAAAAATTCCGCTCTATGAGGCCGATGTATGTGACAGAGATGCCGTTGAAAAGATTTTTTCGGAGAATAAGATTGATGCGGTAATTCACTTTGCAGGTCTCAAAGCAGTAGGTGAAAGCTGTGAAAAGCCTGTTGAATATTACCGTAACAACATTGATTCAACGCTCACATTGCTTGAAGCAATGAAGAAACACGGTGTGAATAACTTTATTTTCAGCTCAAGTGCCACGGTTTACGGTACCCCGAAAACTGTTCCGCTTGTTGAAACAATGCCAAAGGGTTCTCCTACAAATCCGTATGGCTGGACAAAGTTTATGATGGAACAAATTCTTACAGACACCGCAAACGCAAATCCCGATATGTCTGTTGTTCTTCTTCGTTACTTTAACCCGATCGGCGCTCACGAAAGCGGCAGAATCGGTGAAGATCCTAACGGAATCCCGAATAACCTTATGCCGTACATAACACAGGTTGCCGCCGGCAGACTCAAGTGTCTCGGTGTTTTCGGCAACGATTACCCTACGCATGACGGCACGGGTGTGCGTGACTATATCCATGTTGTTGACCTTGCAAAAGGTCATGTAAAGGCTATTGAATATTCCGCAGAGCACAAGGGAACTGAGATTTTTAATCTCGGAACAGGTGTGGGCTACAGCGTTCTTGATATTGTAAAGGCTTTTGAAAAGGCAAATTCGATTGAAATTCCTTATGTTATAAAGCCACGCCGAGCAGGCGACATTGCAGAATGCTTTGCCGACGCAACAAAAGCCAAGAAAATACTCGGATGGATTGCCGAGAAAAATCTTGAGGATATGTGTCGTGACAGCTGGAACTGGCAATCTCACAATGTGAATGGTTACAAATAACAAATAAATGATATTTTATTTGTGCATTCCTACAAAAAAACAATATTTTGTCAAATAATCAGCCACCAAGAGTTTTTAGCATTGACTTTTGGTGGTTGGTTGTTGTATAATTAAACTGCTTATAGAAGCATTATCACATAAGGAGGAAAAGAAAATGTTCAAAAAAGCACTTAGCCTTTTACTGTCTATGATGCTTGTTGTGACATCACTCGTTGTAACTGTAATGAGCGTTTCTGCTGCCGGCGATTCATATTTCGTATCCGGTTGTGAAGAACTCACAGGTTACAAGTGGGCTGAGACTGAAGCAACTTGCGGAGATAATGTAATGACAGAAAACGGCGACGGTAACTACGAAAAAGTATTTACCAACGTAGCAGTCGGCAACGGCTACCAGTTCAAGGTCGTTAAAAACGATTCAGAGTGGATTGGTGTAGGCGATACCGGCAATGACAACTTCACATTCAATGTAACAAAGGAATGTGATGTAACAGTAACTTACAACCCTACAACAAATGAAATCACTGCAACAGGTGAAGGTGTTGTAATTCCGAAAGAACTTGTTGTTGACCACATTACAGTCGTTGGTAACGGTGAAGACAACTGGCTCAACGGTAAGGACTGGAAGGTAGATGCTGAAGCTAACTACATGACAGAAACATCTGAGGGTTCAAAGGTTTACCAGATTAAGTTTGAGAGCCTTGACGCTTATGAGAACTATCAGTTCAAGTTTGCTGCCAACGGTTCATGGGCAGATAACTGGGGCCTTCCTGAGCAGGGCACAGCTCCTCTCAATGAGTGGTTTGACCTTACATACAACGGTCAGAACATGATCATTGATACAGATGCAGCTGGCTATGAAGACGGTTATGACATCGTTCTTACACTTGACCTTTCAAACTTTAACTATGCTACAAAGCAGGGTGCAAAGGGTAAGGTTGACATCGTTACTGATGCAGAGCCTACAACAGTAGCAGAGCCTACAACAGTAGAGCCTACAACAGTAGCAGAGCCTACAACAGCAGAGCCTACAACAGTAGCAGAGCCTACAACAGTAGAGCCTACAACTGCAGCTCCTGCAAAGGGTCTCACAGTTACAGCTACTTCAAACCTCTTCGCTGAGAAGAAGGTTACTCTCAGCGCAGATCAGAAGACTGTAAGGGTTACATACATGTTCCAGACCAAGGACAGAGATGGTATGTTGAACTTCCAGTATAAAATGAACTATGATCCTGCTGTTCTTAAGGTCTCAGCTAACACAAGAAAGAGTACTTCATTCGAATATCCAAATTTCGAATTCAACAAAAATGTAGCTCCTGGTTTACTTATGGGTATAGGAAGTGACACAAGTCTCTATTTTTCGTCAGAAAAAGAAATAGTATTTTCTTCTGTTGAATTCGATGTGATCAATCCCGAGGCTGTAGCAACTACTGTTGACCTTGATGTAGAGTATCTTACTATTTCAAATCAAGACCCTGTATCAGAGTTGGAAATCCCTAGTGATGAAGTAGTGCTCTTAGACAAATCTGTATTAAATCAGGATGCAGTTGATAAGTATGTCGCAGTTGCTAATACTGTAACAGATCCCGACGGTTCAGAAGAGCCTACAACAGAAGAGCCTACAACAGCTCCTGCTGCCGATACTACATATGTAGTTGCCGGTACAGAAAATCTTACAGGTTATGAATGGCAGGGTTCTCCTGCACTCGCTCCCGAAAATGTTATGACAGCTGACGGCAGCGTGTTCACAAAGACATTCTCTGCTGTTCCTGCAGGTAAAAACTATCAGCTCAAGGTTGTTGCAAACACAGGCGACGAGCAGAAGTGGATCGGTCTTGACGGTACAGATAACAATGTAACTTTCGATGTAGAAACAGCTTGTGATGTTACTGTAACATTCGATCCTGCTACAAACAAGATTACTGTAACAGGTGACGGCGTTAAAATGGTAACAGATCTTGATGTTAACAGCATTACAGTTGTTGGTAACGGTGAAGACAACTGGCTCAACGGTGTAGCATGGGGTGTTGACGCTGAAGTTAACCACATGACTCAGGTTTCTGACAAGGTATATCAGATTAAGTATGAAAATATTGAATCTGCAGATGATGCTTATCAGTTCAAGTTTGCTGTAAACGATGATTGGGCAGCTAACTGGGGTCTTCCCGAGCAGAGCGCAGCTCCTATAGGCGAAGAATTTGACCTTACATTCAATGGTGAGAACATGCTTCTTAACACAGTTTCTGCAGGTTTTGAAGAAGATTCACTCGTTGATGTAACAATCACACTCGACATTACAAACTTTGATTATTCAACACGTTCAGGCGCTAAGGCTACTGTTAAGGTTGAGCCTTCAACTCCTGCAGTTGATAATTTAACAATCAACGCTACATCTAATATTTGCCAGGCTACAGGTTCAGGCACATTTAATGTAGGCGACAAGGTATCAGTTTACTATCTCCTTGACACTAAGGACGCACAGCTTGAAGAAGTACAGTGGGCTCTTACATATGATAAGAACCTCCTTACACTTGATTCACTTACAATGCCTGAAATCGCTGACGGCATGGTAAATATGAATGATGTTTCAGGCAATGCTTCAAACCTTGCACTTTATGATTTTGCAGGCGGCAAGAAGCTTGTTGAGGCTGTATTCACAGTTAACGGTACAGGTACAACAAATGTTGACCTCAATGTAGTTGATCTTACACTTGGTAAGCTCAATCCTGAGACAGGCAAAGTTGATGCTGATTCAGAATATGCAGCAGTAGTTAACGGCGACATGGCTAATGATCTCTTTGATCACATTAACTCAGAGGCTAAGGTTGAAGCATATGTTGAGCCTACAACAACAGAGCCTGCTACAGAGCCTACAACAGTAGCTCCTGCAACAGAGCCTACAACAGTAGCTCCCGCAACAGAGCCTACAGACGCTCCTGCAACAGAGCCTACAACAGATGCACCGGCTACAGTAGCTCCTACTACACCTGATGCTACATCTGCTACACAGGTTGCAACAAAGGGTCAGTCAACAGCTGACACAGCTACTCCTGACACACCGGCTAACGGCACAAGTAGCAACGCAGTACAGACAGGTAATGCTTCTATGGCAGTAGTTATCCTCTTAGCTCTTGTTTCTGCAACAGGTGTTGTTTACTTCACAAGAAAGAGATTCAATAAGTAATTGAATTTCCTATTGTAAGACTGTTAACGGCGTTGACAGATTAAAAAAATAATTTTTCGCCTCTCGGTTTTCCGAGGGGCGTTTTTTTCTTTATAGGAAATTGCATAAAAAGATAAGAGGAGAAGAAATAAAAGCCTGCGAAAAGCAGGCGCAAGAAAGATACAGGAGGGTAAAAAAAGAAACATCCTAATCACCGCTAAAGAAAATATCATCTTCATTTTGTCGTAAAATTGTGAAAATCAGTTTGAATCACATTCTCTAAAACAGTATTTCTCTAAATGTGAATCTGCAATTAATTTATTTTCACATAAATTTCACCGAGAATTGTTAATTTTTTCATTGAAATTTTAGTCTTAATGATATATAATAGGGATATCAAACTAAAGGAATGAAAAAAATGTCTAAAAAAATCAAAAATATGCTTTCAATTCTCTTCGTGGCTGTACTTACCGTGTCAGCATTCTGTATTACTGCAAGTGCTGCCGAGGATGACCTTACAATCAGCATTTCAACAGATGAAAAGGATTCCGTAACAGCTAAAGTCGGCGATACGGTTAAGTATGCTATTTATATGACCGATACAAAAGAAGAAGTAATCGGAGCCGCAATGAGTTTCTTTTACAACGATGAATATTTGAAGTTGAATGACGAATCAATAAACTGTGAAAGCTTTAAAACTGCGATTGGCAACCCTAAACTTAAGAATTATTACACCTTTACATGGACAGATGTTCAGAATCCCGTAAAGCTTAACGGTGACAAGGCTCTTGTTTCTGCTGAATACAAGGTACTAAAGGGAGGCAAAACCGATCTTTCATATTTCATCTCGGATATGTACGGCGATGATATGACATATCTCAAATCATATAAAATCACCTGCAAGCTTTGGGTGAACGGTAAAGAGGTAGAGGATAATGCCGTCCCGATAGTAAATAATGATACGGCAAATTCCGAAAAAATTCAGGGCGATTTTGTAAACTACATTGACGGAATGGGCGAGGAAAACTCACCTAACAAAGACGACCATAAGTCGGTAGTTGTTGAGAAAAAGTACATCTCAACTCAGCAGAATAGTCAGGTTGTAGATGTTACAAAGGTTGTTGAGAGCTCTGCAAACGGTTCGGGTTCAAATACGACATTAATTGTTATAATTGCAATTGTTGTTGTTTTGATTGCCGCAGGTGCAATTATTTTCGTAAAGAAAAAGGACGAAAAAAAGAAAAAATCTGCTGACATTAACGGAATGTCGGACGACGCAGATGCGGATAAATAAAACAGATAAATATCTTTTATAGGAAAATTTTTTATAATACAAGCTAAATACACAAAATTGCGATTACAATTTTGTGTATTTTTTTGTTTTAAGCTTTTTGAAAAAGATTGCAATTTTGAAAATTTTGTTATATAATGATTCCATACCGATAGAAATCGGAAATTTTTTTGGAGGAGATTCAAATGTCAAAAAAACTTATCAGTATCATAGTGTCATGCGCTCTCGTTCTTTCACTTGCTCTT
>OGLC01001455.1_pt1 | contig 10899 bp, 8 predicted proteins | sample 1572751 | NCBI WGS metagenome assembly OGLC01 (sample SAMEA2581897, study PRJEB24529) | metagenome | biome: Human gut stool | place: China | collected 2011
GACATCGAGTTCCCCGCGTAAGCGGGGATGAACCGATTGAACCGGTCATTTTGTCCCGAGTCGATCCGAGTTCCCCGCGTAAGCGGGGATGAACCGGCAAACATGGACGCACCTGAGATTGCACGTCTGAGTTCCCCGCGTAAGCGGGGATGAACCGCGTAATGTATATACGTTCAACTGTTTATTCAGGAGTTCCCCGCGCAAGCGGGGATGGTTCGGACTTACCCTGCATGAAGGTAATGCTGGAGAGTTCTCCGCTCGAGGAAAATGATTGTCAGAAGCTTAGAAATTACCTAGCTTTTCCTGTTCTGAAGAGAGGGTAAGGTCTTAGATTTTTTCCTTTTTAATTTGAAGCGATTCAATTGAACTTTTCAAAAGGTAAGGTTTCCTTGTGTACATTCAATTAGCAAACTAAGTAATTCTACTTTGGTTTTGGTTGGATCGCTTCGTTGTAAAATCTCAAAATAAATCAAATTCAACCCCTTGACAGCGTCCTTTGTATATATTGGAAAGATTGTATTGTTTCCTCGAGGGTTCGAGCCATGGAAATGGACCTAACAACTAGAATTATCGCCATTGTTGTTCTCATTCTTTTCAGCGGTTATTTCTCTATGGCAGAGATTTCGCTAGCCGCATCTCCTAAAGTTAAATTGCATCAAGCATTAGATGCGGGGGATAAACGAGCACAAAAAGTGCTGGATCTTCAAGTTAAACCAGGTCCGTTCTTCTCAGTGATTCAAATTGGCCTAAATGCCATTGCCATCTTGGGTGGTATTATCGGTGAGACGCTTTTTTCTCCGTTCTTTGAGGAGCTGTTCCTTTATTTCTGTTCTCCTGAACTGGCTTCTTCCTTAGGGTTCTTCTGCTCTTTCTTTACGATTACGATGGTTTTCGTGCTGTTTGCAGACTTGATTCCCAAACGTATCGGTTTAAATAAGCCTGTTTCTTTGGCCTTGATGCTCATCGGTTCGATGATGTTTTTAATTTGGCTCTTCAAACCGTTCGTTTGGCTGTTAACAGAGATGAGCAACGGCATCCTTAAACTCATGGGATTGCCGACAAAGAATGAAACCACGATTACCAGCGAGGATATTCTTGCTACTGTCGGTGCCGGAACAGAAGCCGGCCTTTTGGACAGCAGTGAGCAGGAAGCGATCGAAAACGTGATGTCTCTCGAAGATCGTTTAGTTACGAGCGCCATGACTCCTCGAGATTCGGTTACTTATTTCAAAATCAGCGATACCTTTGAGAAGATTCGCCCATTAATCGAAAGCAATCCGCATAGTAAATATCTGGTTTGCGATTCGACAATTGACCGAGTGTTAGGTTACGTTGACTCCAAGAACTTGCTTTGCAAAGCCCTGGAAAATGACAAATTTTCTTTGAAGGAAAAGGGTCTGGTTAAAACTATTCCGATGATTCCGGATTCTCTTTCTTTATCTGAAGCACTCGATACGTTTAAGAAGCAGGGCAGGGACTTTGCCGCGGTTGTCAATGAATATGCTTTAACGGTCGGCATCATTACGTTAGGCGACGTCATGAGTACAGTGATGGGTAGCCTCGTTCAAACGGAGGAGGACTCATACATTGTTCAGCGTGATGACGGTACGTGGCTGTTGGACGGTTCAACTCCGATTGAGGATGTGGAGCGGACCTTTGAAATAGAGAAGATGCCGGAAGAAGAGACCTATGAAACCATTGCCGGCTTCATGATGTATATGCTTCGCAAGATTCCGAAGTTAACGGATAAGGTGGAATACTCAGGCTATCGCTTCGAAGTGATCGACATGGAAATGAATCGAATCGACCAGATATTGGTGACCAAACTGCCGATCACCAAGGAGGATCCCGATTAGTTTTAGTTGAAAGCGGTTGAGTCGAAAGGTTCAGCCGCTTTGGTTTAGAAGTTAGGCTCAAAAATTCCGTAAACCACAATGCCGACAATCAGCGCGGCCAAAATGGCAATGAGCCATGTGAAGAACGTCGTCTTTGGCGGACGTTCAATCTTGTCCAGTTCGGCATTGCATTCGGGACAGTGCGTAGCGATGAGGCGGCCTTCTTTGAATTCAGCTTTAGGCAGGATTGGTTTTCCGCAGTGCGGACATTTCATGCGAAGATCAAGGCTGGCACTGCTGCTACTGGAATCGTGGAGGGCTTGGGAGCGATGAAACAGTCGAATAGCAAAAGGCTGATCCTCAATCAAATTAAACTCAACAACGTCTTTTAATACGGGTAGGTAGCCCGTTTTCAGCTGGTCGGATACAAAGGTGTAGATGTTGCCGTGTCCGCAGTTGATTTTCCCTGCGTTTCCGTTATCCAATACTTCCGTTACAACGCCCTTTAAAACAGGGGTTTTCGGATCAAGCTCATTTGTCATTTGTAATCTAAATCTCTTCGTTTATTTGAGCAAATTAAACTAAAAAGGAAGTCCAAAACGGACAAATCACTCAAACTGAGGAAAACTGAAGTCTATTACGCAACTTTGAATTACCCATGTTTTCTGCCTAGAAAGGCAAGTCGTAAAACGGATTAATCCGTCTTAACTCGGTTAAACTCATTCTCTCATCAATAAAAAATAACAATACGGCTGATCCCATGGAAATAACATTTGGCGTGTTGATATTTTGTATCGTTGCGTTCTTCGTTGCAGGATTTATTGACTCAATTGCAGGCGGCGCCGGATTTGTGACGGCTCCCTCGCTTCTGCTGATTGGGATGCCGCCGCACATGGCGCTCGGAACAGGAAAGCTAGCGACAAGTATCGGCTCCGTTGTGGCGCTTTGGACTTTTTGGCGAAGCAACCTAATTTTGAAGAAGATCGTTCCTGTCGGCGTGCTCTCCGCCATGGCGGGTGCTTCTTTCGGCGCGTTTTGTGCGCTTCAGATTGACGGCGCAACCATGGGCAAGGTCATTGTGATCATGCTGCCGCTCGGGATTCTGTTTACAGTTCTCACCGGCGGTTTCAAACTTACGGAAGGGGAACTGCCTAAAGATCACTTCTGGCTTCGCGTTGTTCTCATCGGTGTATTAATCGGTTTTTATGAAGGATTTTTTGGTCCGGGCGCCGGAACGTTCTTTTTGATTGCGCTGCATGTGTTTTTAAAGATCGGAATGGTTCAGTCGTCCGGCACTGCCAAGGCTTTTAATATCGCAGCCAACTTTGCTGCGTTTATGACTTTTGCTTCCGGTGCTGCCGTTTGTTATGAAATCGCCATCCCGTGCGCCATTGCCAGCATGCTGGGAAATCGAGTAGGGGCTTATTACGCGATTAAGATCGGCGGTAAATTCGTCCGAAACATTCTCTACATCGTTCTAATTATTTTGATGGTTTCGCTGGTCTACAAATTTTTTATTGCTTCCTAAATTCCAAGTATTAGGCAATAGGTAAAAATACTTCACGCTGCCGCGTCGCGTTTACGGAGCAACCACTAGTGACGAACTACTGATGGTGGGTTAAAGTGGAGAAATATAGTTGAATGACCAGTAAAGCAGGGCACAATCTCGTTGCGGCTCAACCCTTCCTGATAAATTTCCATCGTTAAGAAAAAATGCAGGTTATTGAGAATAAAGAGAATTTCAGCGGAAGTCGTCTTTGCGTTTCTGCGACAGGAGCCGCCTTCATGGACGGTTTTGTCCTGACGTCTCAAGGCTTCATTTTCCTTCTTGCCCAAAGCGTCTTTCAGTTTTCTGCACTTGAACTCGGACTTGTAGCAACAGCCTATGTATTGGGAAGCTTTATCGGCTCCATGGGATTTGGCAAAATCGCCGACGTTTACGGAAGGGCGGTTCTTTTCCGAACTGTTCCCTGGTTCGTTGCAGCTTTATCGATTGCCCAATTCGTTAATTTCAGTCCCTTAAGCTGGTTTATTTCAAGATTTTTGTTTGGTTTAGCGATTGGAGGGGATTCTCCGATCGCTCAAGCCATGCTGTCTGAGAACTCTCCCAAATCTCTTCGTGCGAAACGGTTGGTTCTCTTAATGACAGCTTGGTTTATCGGTGCGATAGCCGCGGCTGTTTGTGCCTATATGACGGTTAAAGCCGGTCTGCCCTGGGAGTTTTTTGCTGCGATTCCCTGCGTTATCGGACTGATCTTAGGAGTTGCTCGTTTTAATGCTCCGGAGTCCGTTCAGTGGTTAAAAAGCAAGGGCCGAATCAAGCAAGCGGAAGAGAGCCGTCTTCGTTTAGGTATTGAAGCTGAAGAAGCAAAACATGAAGTAAAGGCGGCTCATCAGGCAGCCTTGTTTAAGCCAATAAACCTAAAAAATCTTGCATACCTTTCTGTTTTTTGGATTTGCCAAGCGATTCCGGTAACGGTTCTTTTGATGTTTGGCCCGGTTCTTATCGGAGCATTAGGAACTTCGAACTTTGACACTGACGTCGGACAACTGGTCCTGACTGACTCATTCTTCCTTATCGGCAGCCTTGCCGCCATAAAAATTGTTCCGCATTTTGCACGCCGGCCCGTCATCTTGTGGACTTTCGGAATTATGGCTGTGTCCTTGGCTCTCTTGTCTCCGGGCCAAGTCCTAACAAATTTCGTTGTTTGTCTGTTGCTCTCGATCTACGCATTGAGCTATGGCGTCCAGAGCGTATTGGATTATGTTTATCCGGCTGAATTGTTTCCTACATCCATTCGGTCCACAGCACTCGGCATTCTCGGAAGTGTCTCCAGGGTCGGTGTTTTTGTTGTAACCCTCGGTTTCCCAATGGCTTTTGAGGGTTTGGGCGTCAGCAGTGTACTCTTGATCGGTGCGGCTATATCCATGTTCGGTTTCGTTATTTCATGGCTTTTTGCCCCGGAACCGTCCCATCATTAATGGGTTCGTTCTAAAAATATAAGGGAAAATACTTAGGATTGTTGCATTAATCAAACAGTCTAAACAGACTGTTTGATCCTATAATTCTCTCAACAGTCTAGTTAGACTGTTTTGATTAACGAACATTTCTCTTCGGTAAACACTATGTTCAAAACATCGATTCTTTTTACTGCATTACTTTCTGCGGCTGCTCTTACTTCTGTTTCTGCCGCTCCTGTTCAGACAGAGGGTACCGGCATCGGTAAACACGGCGATATTAAACTTGCCGTGACTTTTGACAACGGCAAAATCCAGGACATCAAAGTTCTGGAAGACCACGAAAACAAGGTCTTGGCCGCCAAGGTCTTCACAGATCTCAAAGATGCCGTTATCGCCAACAACTCCGTTAAGGTCGACGGTATTGCCGGCGCGACTTTCTCCTCTAAAGGTTTCTTAAACGCCGTCAGTGATGCAGCAAAGAAAGCCGGTGTCAAACTCTCCGACAAGGTCAAGAAAGATAAGAAAGCTGACGCAGCCATGCCTGCCGTTCAGAATTACGACGTAGTGGTTATCGGTGCAGGCGGTGCGGGTTTTGCTGCCGCAGTTGAAGCTAAGAGCAAAGGCGCTAACGTTGTTCTTATTGAAAAAATTTCTGCTGTCGCACGTTGCACGGCTATTTCCGGCGCTGAAATGAACGTTCCGAATTCTTGGGTTCAGAACAAACTCAATATTAAGGACGACACTCCTGCCAGAATGGCTGCCGATACGCTTAAGGGCGGCGACTTCCAGGGCGACCCTGAAATCGTCGGCGTTATGACAACGAACGCTCTTCCGACAGCTGAGTGGCTGAGAGACACGGTCGGTGTCAATTTTGAAAAAGACAACGTCTTCCAATTCGGCGGTCACTCCAGAAAAAGAGCCCTGATTCCGGAAGGCCATACCGGTACAGAAGTCATTACCAAGTTCTCCGCTCTTGCCGACAAGATGGGCATTCCGGTTATTACTAACATGAAGGCCGAAGAATTGGTCAAAGACAAAGACGGCCGCGTCGTTGCCGTGAAAGCTATTTCCGGCGGTAAGGAGTACACCTTCAACGCTAAAGGCGGTGTTGTTTTAGCTACCGGCGGTTTCGGCGCCAATGCTCAGATGGTTAAGAAGTACAACCCTGCTATTGACGAACGCTTTAAGACAACCGACGCCCCCGGAACCACCGGTGAAGCTCTGTACATGGCAGAGAAGGCCGGCGGTCAGCTCGTCAATATGGGCTAAATCCCGTGCTATCCGATCTGCGACCCGATCTCCGGCGTGATCGAACTGATTGCAGACGCACGTTTTGACGGCGCCATTTTGGTTAACCAGGAAGGCAAGCGTTTCGTTGAAGAACTCGAACGCCGCGACGTCATCTCCAACGCTATCCTGAAGCAGCCCGGTGCTTACTGCTATGTTCTGTGGAACGACAACATCGGTAAGATTTCGAACACCGTGAAGATTCACGACACGGAATATAAGACCTTCACGAAGCAGGGCATTATGCACACGTCCGACACACTGAAGGGTGCAGCAGACTACTTCCACATTCCTTACGCCAACCTCAAGGCCACGGTTGACCGCGTCAGCCAGATGGCTAAAGACGGCGGCAAAGACTTAGACTTCCATAACCGCGGCGGTCTGAAAGATCTGTCTACCGGCAAGTATTACATCATCAAAGCCGTTCCTTCTACACACCACACGATGGGCGGTTTGAAGATCAATACCAAGGCTGAAGTTTTGGATAAAAACGGCAAGCCGATTCCGGGCCTCTTTGCAGCCGGTGAAGTCACAGGTACGACCCACGGTACCAACCGTCTCGGCGGCAATGCTTATACAGACATCATGGTCTTCGGCCGTATCGCTGGCGACGGTGCCGCTGAGGACCGGGGGCTTTGCGCCCCCAATTTTCTACCCTTGGAAATTCAAAATGAAAACATTAAAGTTAAGTGCGTGTGTGATTGCTATCTTTGCAGCTATGAACGCGAATGCCGTCGAACTCAACGGAAAAAATCTGACTCAGCAAGATGCTTGGGCCATCGCCGAGGGCGCTCCTGTCAGTATTGCCCCTGAAGCAATGAACCGCGTGCAGAAGTCTTACGACCTGGTTTTGGATGCCGCTAAAAACGGTCGAGAAATTTACGGTCTCACCGTCGGTGTCGGTCTCAACAAAGACCATAAAGTCCTTTCTGCCAACGGTGAATTAAGTGACGAAGTTAAAGCAGCCAGCCGCCGTTTCAACTACAGCACCTTGAGAAGTCACAGCGTTGCGGCCGGTCCGATTCTTGATCCGAAACTGGTTCGTTTGGCCATGGCCATTCGTTTGAACACACTGCTGAACGGCGGTTCCGGCGTCCAGCCGAGAGTTGCAGAACTTTATGCCGAATTCTTGAATAAAGGTGTCACACCGGTAATCCCGACAAAGGGCAGCTTAGGGGATGCTGACATTACTTTAGCTTCACACGTCGGTTCCGCCATGATCGGCGAATGGAAAGTTTTAGTGGACGGAAAAGAAGTCCCCGCTGCTGAAGCTTTGAAAGCTAAAAACATCAAACCTCTGATTCCGGAAGGCAAAGATGCTTTAGGCATTTTGTCCAACAGCTCCGTAGCTATGGCGCTTACGATGGATGCAGCTAAGGCCATGGGTCAGATTCTGAAAGTTTCTCCGATTGTCTACGGCATCAGCCTGGAAGGTTTGAACGGCAACGTTGCCCCGTTCCTTTCTCAGACAACAGCTTTCCATCCGTTCCCCGGACTGCAGGAAAAGGCTAAAGAATTGCGTGAAGTGCTCGCCGGTTCTTATCTCTGGAAGAAAGATCCGAGCAGAAGACTGCAGGATCCTCTGAGCTTCCGCACAACGGTTTACACATTGTCTGAAGCACAGAATGCACTTAATGACCTGAACAAAGTGATCGATGTTCAGATCAACTCTTCTGATGATAACCCCGGCGTGATGGTTAATGCCGACAAGGCTGATACTCAGTACGACCAGGTCGCTCAGTATTTCATTAAGACACCGAAAGCCGAAGGCGCCATTATCCCGACGGCTAACTTTGAAGTTCTGCCTGTCGCACTCGCCGTCCAGCGCGCAACCGTTGCTTTAGGTCATGTCGGACACAATGCCGTTCAGAGAACGATGCGTTTGGATGAACCGGCCTTTACCGACTTGTCTCGTTATCTGGCTGCTAAAGACAATTTAGGTCATGCCTTCGGTGCAACAGAAGACACTTTGGTTTCTATCTACGCTGAAAACATCGACTTAGCCAACCCGGTATCTCTGGACAGCTTCCCGGTTGAAGGCAACATCGAAGACTCTGCTTCGAATCTGCCGCGGGCCGCTCAGAGACTGAAACGCGCTACAGACAACACGTTCCTGGTTCTTTCCATGGAAATGCTTCACAACACTCAGGCAGCTGACTTGAGAAAGATGCAGAACAAGAACTTCAAGATGAGTCCTGCGACAGAAAAACTTTACAAGGCTTATCGAGTCAACAGCCCGTTCGTTGATCAGGACCGTATCTACACGATCGACCTCCAGAACGGAGACGAACTCCTGAAGAACTATCAGCCCTAATCATTAGAAGACAATTGAGCTGAGTTAATTTGAACGACCGGATCATTCGCCAAAGCGGCAGAATATCCGGTCGTTTTTTTTGATTGGCTGAATGCTTCGGAATACAAAAGAGAAAGCTGCGTAAGAGAGCCTGCGGACTCAGGTTTTACACTGATTGGCCGATGATACGGGAGGCTATTTCCTATTCGCGGAAGCTAAAATTAGGTCGAATAAAAGAAGGTGAGATTTATTCTCAAGAAAAAATGACGGAGACAACCTACAGACCCAGAGTAATGAGCGAGCGCGCGTTAAAGACACGCGCAAAAATTATGGATGCGACTCGTGCGTTTATTGTGCGGGAAGGGGTAGGACGTCTCTCAATCGATAAGATCGTTAAAGAATCCGGCACGAGCAAAGGTGCCTTTCTTTATCACTTTAAGAACCGTAAGGCGTTGTTTTGTGCATTGGTAGAAGAGTACGTCGACCATTTAAACGAGCGCATGAATTTTCACATGAGCAAGTACCAAGATGCCGAGGAACCTTTGATCCTCGGATATGCTTCTTGGTATGAAGACTTCGATAAAGATGATGGAGGTTTTGCGGTTCTGGGCGTTGCGCTGTTAGCGCTTCTTCTGCACGAGCCCGACGCGCTGAAACCTTTCCATGACTGGTACGCCAAGGTTTTTAAGATGGTTCAGGATTCTCCGATTAAGACGCCTCAGCTGCTCACTGCCATCATGGCCTTTGAAGGGTTCTTCTTTACGCACAAGATGGGATTTGACTCCTTAGATAAAGAGACGAAAGAAGCGACCTGGAAGTACATCATCGAGCAGGTTGCACCGCAGCCTAAAAGGAAAACGGTTGAGAGTTCTAAAGAAAAAATTTCCGCTTAATCGATCAATATCCGTAATTGGACAGAATCAGAGCCTTGGATTCATCCGCAGATGAGACAAGGCTCATTTCTTATGGACATTTCAGAGGAAGGGAAGCTCGGAAATCGCCTCTTTTTGCTGTCTGATAAGAGAGAAAAGAGGCTATATCCGGAAAATTTCTCCTCTTAGGTTCTCAAGACGGGAAACCTTATCCAAAGACAAGCAAAACACGGGCCATGAATGAAGATAATTGTTTCTAGTTGAAAATAAGGAAACATGAACAATGAACTCTTCAGACGGGATGTTGATTGTCAACGTGTCGGCAATCCAGGCAGTAGCGATTGCAGCGGTGACCTATTATTTCGGAGCTTGGCTGCGCAAAAAAGTTCCGTTTTTAGAAAAGTACTCCGTGCCGAGTCCGGTCGTGGGGGGTATGTTGGTTGCACTGGTACTTTCCTGCCTGGAATATTTCCATTTCATGAAAGTCAACTTTGACACCTCATTGCAGACGCTTTTAATGCTGGCTTTCTTTACGACAATCGGCCTGTCGGCCAGTCTGAAAATCGTTACGGAAGGCGGAAAGCTTTTAGTCTCGTTCTTATTTGTCATTACCATTCTTTGCGTTCTGCAGAACTTCTTGGGTATGGGCCTGGCAGAAATGATGGGATTGGATTTCCATTACGGTCTGCTGGCCGGTTCGGTTTCAATGATGGGCGGTCTAGGAACGTCTGCGGCTTTCGGTCCGTATTTTGAACAGACTTACGGCGTACAGGGCGGAACGGCAGTGGCCATTACGGCAGCCACTTTCGGCATGGTAGTGGCTTTGCTCATCGGTGCACCGTTTGCCGAGTGGCTCATTCGTAAGTACAAAGTCATTACTCCGAAAGAAGTTGATACGCCGGAGCCGGAACTGCATATTCCGGAAGATCTGGAAACGACAGTTGTTGAAGGAGAGAAAGATCCGACTTATACGCCGCAGCTGCTGAAGGCTGGAACGATCGTTGCCATCTGTATGGGTCTCGGTGCCGTTTTATCTCAGTACATGGGGCAGTACATCACGCTTCCGGCATATATTGGATCCATGATCGTGGCAGCAATCGTCAGAAACGTCGGAGATTTCTCCGGCAAATACACGGTCGAAGGCAAGGGAATGAACGCTATCGCCGAAATCAGCTTGGTGCTGTTCGTGACGATGGCCATTAATGGATTAAAGCTGCATGAACTTCTTAATCTTGCGCTTCCGCTCATGATCATTCTTGCCGGCCAAACCATCCTCATGGTGGTGTTTGCCTGGGCGATGTTCTTTATCTTCGGAAAAACCTACGACGCTGTGATGCTTTGCGCCGGCGGCATCGGTTTCTCCATGGGTTCGACGGCAAACGGCTTAGCCAATATGCAGGCTATTGCCGAGAAATACGGTTCGAGCCCGAGGGCGTGGCTCATCATTAGTTTGGTGGGAGCATTCCTCATCGACCTGATCAATGCGCTGTTAGTTACGTGGATGGGGGCTTGGTAAAAAGGCAGCTTTTTAGGCCCTGTTATCAAACGTAACAGGGCCGAATTTCAATTAATACGTAGTAACACTAATAATGCAAGTTAACGTCAAAATGAGCGTTGTTTTTCGTTTAGTGCCTTTCTTTTTCCATAGAAT
>OGLC01001457.1_pt1 | contig 10894 bp, 8 predicted proteins | sample 1572751 | NCBI WGS metagenome assembly OGLC01 (sample SAMEA2581897, study PRJEB24529) | metagenome | biome: Human gut stool | place: China | collected 2011
GATATTTGTTCTTGATCCGGATGGAAAGAAAGCTTACAGGCGTTCTATCAAGATCGGTCGTCAGAACCCGCAATACTATGAGGTTCTTGAAGGTCTGGAAGCCGGTGAGAAGGTGATTGTGTCCAGTTATGAGAGTTATAAGGATAATGAAGTGCTGGTGCTGGAATAAAATCGATATAATATGAAAAACATACTAATCGCCATTCGTTCCATTTTTAAGAAAGGGCGGCATAACGTGATGAAAATCGTATCGTTGGGAATCGGTTTAGCGGTAGGTTTGGTATTGATCGCTAAAGTCTATTTCGAACAATCGTATGATGATTTTTATCCGGATAGAGACCGGGTCTATCAAGTATGGGCGAAATACCAGCAAAATGGAGGGGAGTTGAAGGATTATCCGCAAACAAGCGGTGGCATCGCTCCCACGATGCAACAACAGATACCCGAGATCGAGACCGTCACCCGATACACGAGTTTTGGAGACTGGACCTTTACGATGACCGACACCAAGATGAAATACTCCGGTCGTTGTATCATAGCGGATAGTTGTTTCTTTGATATTCTTCCTCGTCCTATGCTGATCGGAAATGCGAAAGAGGTTCTTTCCACCCCGATGTACGTGTTGGTATCAAGTCGTATAGCGAAAAATATCGGGGGCGATGTTATCGGGAAAAACTTCACGGTAGACAGTTCGCCGGGACGTACTATGACTATTGGTGGCGTTTTTGAGGAAGTTCCGGAAAATTCTCATTCCCGTTACGATGTGATTGTTTCTATGGCTTCGGCGGGTCGGTTCATGTGGGAGGGTTCGCCTACTAATATGTTGGGAAATGATCGTTACATAAGCTACGTGAAATTGCACAAGGGGGTGAATCCTTTAGCTTTGGAGGAACAGGTGCATACGTTCGTGAATTCTTATTTCCCTCCGGAGGAACAGCAAAAGACAGGGTTTAACATTGGTTTCTCGTTTCATGAGCTGGATGGCTTACACAAGGAGTTGCCGCAAGTCAAGCGAATGACATGGATACTTTCCTTACTGGCCTTCGCTTTGATCTTCACGGCGGTGATGAACTATATCTTGATCGTGATATCCTCTATCGTAAATCGTTCGAAGGAGGTGGCTGTCCATAAATGTTATGGGGCAAGCGAGAATAATATTCATGGTATGATGTTTGGTGAGGCGTTGGTACATATAGTGCTTTCACTGATCTTGGCCTTATTGTTGATCCTTGCGTTTAGAGGTACGGTAGAGGAGTTGTTGGCGACTTCGTTAGATTCCTTGCTCTTGTCTAATGGTAGCTTGGTCTTGCTAGGGATATGTATCTTGGTGTTTTTCGTATCTGGTTTTATGCCGGGATCATTATACGCTCGGATTCCGGTGGCCTCCGCTTTCCGTAATTACCGGGAGAATAAGCGTATCTGGAAGAAAGCCTTGTTGCTTGTCCAGTTTGTAGCCACGGGCTTTTTGGTGACGATGCTTGTTTTCGTTGCCCGTCAATATACGTTTATGGTGAACGATCGTCCGGGATATGCCTATGAGAACCTTGCCTACTGCGGGTTAGCTGGCGTGGACTCTACCTCTCGTGCCAAGATTCTGGATGAGGTGATGCGGCTTCCGGGGGTCGTTGCGGCTACCACCGTCTATCAATTGCCTTTCGAGCATGCTTCCGGTAATAATATTCTTTTACCGGGTGAGACTCAAGAGCTTTTTAATATCGCCGATCTCTATTGGGTAGGTAACGGATATTTGGACATGATGGAGATTCCCGTGATCCAAGGCCGCTCGTTCACGGAAAATGTGACCAATTCAAGAGAGGTGATGGTAGACCGCCGTTTCGTGGAGAAAATGAAATTGGTAGCGGGCTGGACGGATGATGTGATCGGGAAGGATATCTGCGTCACCGAACATAGCAAATGGAATGAGGAGCCATTCACGATTTGCGGTGTTTATGAGAATATCCGTCTGGGAGGAATCTCGAACCAAGATATGCGGCCTTCCGTATTATTCTATGCGCATAAGCCCATGTATACCTTGCAGGTGAAGTTCCATGAGCTGAACAACGATAGTATGGCTCGTTTACAGCAGAAGATATCCGAGACATTTCCGGATCGTGAACTGAACGCTATCTCTTTCCGTTCCGAGATCATGGATCTATATAAGGACTCCCGCCAATTCCGTGATTCCGTGATGATCGGAGGTTTGGTCACGTTTCTTGTTACGTTGATAGGACTTATTGGCTATACGAATGATGAGGTGAGCCGTCGTCGTAAGGAGATAGCGGTTCGCCGGGTGAATGGGGCTACCTTATGGGATATATTGAGGTTGTTCATAAAGGATATCGGATATATCTGTATCTATGCGGTCATATTAGGCGGTGGTATAGCATACTTTGTCTTGCAAAAGTGGCAAGAGCAATTCACGGAGAAGGTTCCTTTGTCATGGTACATATTCTTGGGTTGCGGCGTATGTGTATTATTGATTATATATTCCGTGGTTTGTCTGGATGCCCGCAAGACGGCTAATGATAATCCGGTGAATTGCTTAAAATCTGAGTGATTGAAAATAGATAATAGAAAATTGATAATTCATAATTCATGAATAATTTATTGAACTTTAAGTCCTTTTTAAAGTTCCTTGGAAGGAATAAGGCTTATACGCTGATAGACGTGTTTGGTCTGTCTGTATCGTTGATGTTTGTGTTATTGATAGCGGTCTATACGGTACAGGAGATGTCTACAGATAAATTCCATACCAAGGCGGATCGTATCTATCTGGTCGGGAATGAAAATTGGATGGCCACCGGAGCTGCCATTCCTTATAAGATAAAGGAACGCTATCCGGAGGTAGAGAAAGTTTGCCCGGTAGTGGCAGATAATTCAAGCAATATAGTTGTAGTTTCCGGTGATCGGAAACTAAAGGCGAACGTGATGTTTGCGGACTCCACGTTCTTCGATTTCTTTGATTTCCGGCTGTTACAAGGCACTCGTGAGCAAGCGTTGGCCGCCGGGAACTATGCGGTGGTCTCTTCTTCGTTCGCCCGTAAGATGTTCGGAACGGATGATCCGATGGGACGGCAGTTAGTGGTGGGAGATACCATATCGGCTACTATAAACGGGGTGGTGGAGGATTTACTTCATTCCTCTATTCCCGAAGCGGATGTGATCGTGCGTTGGGAGCAGGTTAGCTGTTTTAACCCCAGCTTAGCCCCGGATCAGTTGAGGAATGCCGGAAGTACATCGGCTTTTGTCTTGGTGCGTGAGGGTAGTGATTTCCCTTCTCGTGCGGAGGATATGGCCCATTGGTTCAAGGAGTTTTATTGGCCGTATCAATATGGGACGGCAAAGGAGGTACGCATATTGCCGCTTAGTGAGCAGTATTTTGCGAAAGCCGCTTCTTACTCTTCTTTGCGAAAGGGAGATTGGCGTTTCGTGATCGTGCTAATGTCCGTAGGTTTCCTTATCTTGATTTTTGCGGTCATTAATTATATTAACTTGACGGTCGCCCAAGCGGGTTTCAGGGCGAAGGAGATGGCTACCCGGCGCCTTTTGGGTTCTTCACGGGGCGAGTTATTCATGCGCTTGATGCTGGAGTCTACTTTGCTTACGTTTATTTCTTTGGTTATTGGGGTTCTCCTTGCTTTGGCGGTCGTGCCGTTTGTCAATGATTTATTGCAGACACGTGTCGATATGAATGTATTGGGTAGACCTGTCTGGCTATTGGCTTTGGTTTCATTAACGGTTGTCGTGGGAGTTTTATCCGGCTTACTGCCTGCTATCATTATTTCTTCTTCTAAACCGATCGAGGTGGTAAGGGGTACGTTCCGGGCTAAGACGAAAATGGTATTCAGTAAGTTCTTTATCGTATTCCAAAATGTGATCACGATCACGATGATCGCCGCCTCTATCACGATGGTTTGCCAGATCGTTCATATGATCAACGCTCCTGTCGGATATAAAACGAAGAATTTATTGGCTATGCGATCGGTGGATGAAAGGCAGTTATCCGCTTTTGTCGGTGAGTTGAAAGGTTTGTCATGCGTAGATAGGGTCGGGAAGACTCAAGGATTGCCTTTATTCGGTAGTAATAATTGGACTTCTACTTATCAGGGGCAAAATATATCTTTTCAGCAATTCGTTATGGATAAGGATTGTTACGATATGCTGGGATTGGAGATTTTGCGTGATAACCATTTAACGACAGAGGGCTGGTTCCTAAACGAGCAAGCGATGCGTGAGATGAACTTATCGGAGGATGCGACCTCTTTTATGTTGGATAGGCACGAAAGGCCGATAGCGATAGCGGGTATCGTCCGGGATTTCTATTGCTTTGGAAATGTGACGACAGGGATGAACCCTGTCATGTTCCGTTTCTTGAAAGATAATGAAGCTCCTTGGATGATTTTGATCGAGACACAAGGTGATCCTTTCGCCGCAAAGGAGGCTATCGGTAAAGTATATGAGAAAGTGACCGGACTTGAGTTTGAGGCTTTCTTCATGGATGAGAGTTTACAAAACTCATTCGACTCGCAAATCCGTTTGGCAAAGATCGTAATCGTATTCTCGATAATCGCCATCCTTATTTCTTTGCTAGGCTTATTGGCGATGTCCACTTATTTTATCCAACAGCGTTTGCAAGAAGTATCCGTACGAAAGGTATTTGGTTCCAGCAACCGGCAGATATTGGTTAAGCTCGTATTCACGTTCTTGAACTATGTGTTGATCGCTTTCGTGATCGCCATACCTATTATTATGTACTTTATGAAAGATTGGCTGTCCGACTATTCGTATCGTATCGGTTTAAGCCCGCTGATATTTATCGCTGCCGGCTTATTCTGCCTCATGATCTCGTTTGTCTCTGTCTTTTTCCAGAGCTACCGGGCTGCCACATCGAATCCGGTGGATAGCTTTAGGCATAGGCTTTAGTAACTTTTAAAAGGAAATATCATGAACTCAATCGTACGAAATTTCGTTTTTGTGATCAGTCGTTTTAAAATGGCTAGTTTCTTGAATGTAGCAGGATTATCTGTGGCTTTTACAGCTTTCTTGATCTTGTTCATGCAAGTTCGTTACGAGTGGGGATACGATCGTTTCCATAAGCATGCCGACCGGTTGTATCGCTTGGAGATCGTTCACAATAATAAAGGGGCGCAAGTCGTATTGAACCGCCCGCTTATCGATCGGTTCTTGGCCTCCTCTCCACATATTGAGGAGGGGTCGCTAATCAATCGGTGGGGCGATAAGAAGTATATCACGGTGGATCGGGATGGTGAGCGGATGACTTTCCATGAGGAGCTCTATGCCTGCTATCCCTCCTATGCTCGTGTTTTTGACTTTGATATGCTGGAAGGTGGGGCGGCGGCGTTGGAGGAGAAGGGTCGGGTATTGATACCGGCAAGTATGGCTCATCGTTTCTTTGGCGATCATCCGGCGGTCGGGCAAGTCTTGATCGGAGAGGGGTGGACGTCCGAGGTGGGAGGTGTCTACCGGGACTTTCCCTCCAACTCGATCGTCAGTAATGCGGTCTATCGGCGCATATCGGACAAGGAAGGCGCAGGCGCTTGGATGCAAAATAATTTTGAGTGTTATCTCCGTCTGGATAATCCGGCCTCCGCTCCGGATGTCTTGGCTGGTTTCGAGAAAAATTTCCGCCACGACGAATGGAATTGGAAAACGAGACAATTGCGCTTGACTTCTCTGCCGGATATCTATTTTAAGACTGACACGAGCTACGATTCACAGAAGCAAAAGGGGAGCTATGCCCAGCTTCAAGCGCTATCTGCTATCGCTATCTTGATCGTATTGATAGCGGTCATTAATTTCATGAACTTCAGCAATGCTTTGGTGCCGGTCCGTCTGCGGGGCATCAACACGAGGAAGGTATTGGGGAGTCCGGTATCGGCGCTCCGGATGGCCGTGGCTTCGGAGGCGGTGGGGATGTGCCTGTTGTCTTACCTGATCGCTTTGCTGCTGGTTCGCCTGTTGTCGAAGACCGGGTTTGTGGATTTGGTCAGTGGAGGCATTTCCTTGGAGGGGCAGATGCCCTTGTTGATCGCCTGTGGAGGCTTTGTGTTGCTGATCGGACTTATCGCTGGTTGCTGGCCGGCTTGGTATATCACCTCTTTCTCTCCGGCACTGGTGCTGAAAGGAAATTTTGGCTTATCTCCCAAGGGGCGCTCGTTCCGCAATGTGTTAGTAGGATTTCAGTTCGTGGCCTCTTTTATTTTGGTTATAGCGGCTTTGTTTATCACGTGGCAGAATTACAATATGCTTCATACGCCGCTTGGATTCGATAGCGAGCGGATTGTCACCGTAAAGCTAAACCGTAATCTGAGCAGGCAACCGGAGAGCGTGCGTCAGCGGTTGGGGCAACTCTCCTCTGTCGAGGCCTTGTCGTTTACCTCAAGAGTGGTTGGCGCTGAGGATAATTACTCCGGATGGGGACGTACCTACGTGGATGAGGATATCCAGTTCAAGGTGGTGCAGGCTGACCCGGAGATTGAGCGGGTATTGGCCCTTCCTATTCTGGAGGGGCGAGGATTCCTGCCGGAAGACCAGTTGAGCCATGGCCCTTATTTGTTCAACGAGGAAGCGAAGCGGACCTATGGGCTGAAAGCGGGAGATCCAATCCGGTTGGACTGGGGTAATTTACATCGTAGGGAGAAGATCGCCGGTTTCGTGCCTGACCTGAAATATAACTCGTTCCGGGATAAACTGGAGCCGTTCGCCATCTTTGTCGGAAAGGATATTATGGCTGGGGCCTTGACGAATTTGATGATCTTGGTTCGCCCGGGGACGGACTACCGTCAACTATCGCAAGACATAGGGAGCGCCTTGCGGGAACTAGATCCCGATTATCCCCTCGATATCCATTTGTTCAACAATATCCAAGAGAACTTGTACCAGAAAGAGCTGCTACTTGGCAAACAAATCTTGTTCTTCAGCTTGATTGCCGTATTTGTGTCTTTGGTAGGCGTATTTGGTGTTGTCTTGTTTGAGAGCGAATATAAACGGAAAGAGATCGGTATCCGGAAGGTATTTGGCGCTACCGTGATGGACTTGTTGCGGAAGCATAACCTATCGTATCTATGGATCGTCATGATCTGTTTCGTGATCGCCTCGCCGATCGCTTGGTACGGCATTGAGCGCTGGCAAGAGAATTTCGCCTTGAAGGCTCCGCTCCATTGGTGGATTTTCCTCTTGGCTTTCCTTGCCATTACGATCATCACGTTGCTCACGGTTACGATCCAGAACTACCGGGCTGCCAGCACGAATCCCGTGGACAGCATCCGGCAGGGATGTTGATATCGGCCCTTCAGATCCCGAACAAGAACGGTAACGGTTTGCTGTCCTTGAAATCTTTGGCGGTGTTTCCGGCGTAAATCTCGCCGTCTGTGAGCGTTAGTTTCTTGATAGGTGTACCTGCCTTGAAGTCCAAGCTCTTGAAATCTACCCAAAAGATATCCGGGCTTAAAGTAGACTCGAAGTAATATACCTTATTCTTCTGGTCGGCTACCGTACGCCAGCGGGTAGAGGAGATATTCGGTTGATCCGGGGTCGTGATTCCCAGAGGTACCGATACGTTACGCATTACGCTGAATACCCCGGCTACCGCTTCCCGGAAATTACTTGTCTGCGGGATGGCGTGGATATAGAAAGAGGCACGCACGAAACGATCGGAAGCTCGGTTCGTACCCGGCAACATGACCAAGCCGCCTATCTGTTGCCAGTAATCGTTTAAGGTTAGTTGCTTATCGTATGTAGGGGAATTCGTCATGACTTGGCATTCCCTTCCCTCGTGGATAACCAAGTTCCCGTTCAGGTATTCGAAGATAGCGCTATTTCCTGAAGCGTCCGAGATCGAGAGATGCAAGGTCGATTTCGCCCCGTTCGGGAGATCCGGATCGTCGATGCGGAAGACCTCCTTGCTTAACTCGGCAACCGCCTCATCTACCGTGGCGAAATTATCGAGTACATACTGCGTCCAGATGCTAAGCCCCATAACCGGGCGGTTATCGTCCGGTCGGAAATAAGATGACTCGGTGAGGAACAATAGGTTGGCTACAAGCCCCTTCTCGTTCATTCCGTCGCACGTACCGATATCATACCCGGCGGTCACCACGCTTCCGTATTTCGAGGTCCATTGGATGGTATTATCGGATATCGCCCCCCTTCTTTGCACGCCCCGGGGGAAGAGGTAAAGGTTGGATTGCGGGTCCTCTTTCCAATCCATGGTACGTCCGGTTACGACCATATTGTCCGGCCCGAGGTAAACGGCCCTTGTACACGCCTCGCTTCCCGTAGGGTTCATGAACATGAGCAAGCCGGCGAAAAGAGAGGCCAGTGTTAAATTCTTTGATTTCATAAGATCTATATTATTAGGATAATCTATTTATGAAACAAGTGGCTTTAAGGAATGTTTAGGGATGGTTTAGAATGATATACGAGATACGGAGCCGTGTGAATAACCCCCATTTCGTTTTTAGGCTTTCATATCGTCGAGGATGCGGAAGCGTTGGGTATGGGAAGCCAACGATACGATTTGATCTCCTTGGACGATAAATAAGTGCGGTTTCTACCGTGATAAAAACATTTAATAACATCCTTTTTATCGGGCTTATTACCTCAAAGGCGTTATCTTTGCCCATGAATAAATAACAGTTTTGGGAGTACAAACTAAAAACAATTTGATTATGTTCTCAGGTATTGTAGAAGAAGCGGCTCAGGTAGTAGCCCTCCAATCCGATAAAGGAAACCTTCATCTGACGATGAAGTGCTCATTCGTGAATGAGCTGAAAATAGATCAGAGCGTGGCTCACAACGGCGTTTGCCTTACGGTGGTAAGCATGACGGAAGATACGTATACGGTTACCGCTATCAAGGAGACCTTGGAACGTTCGAACCTCGGGAACCTGAAAGTGGGCGATAAGGTGAACTTGGAGCGTAGCATGTTGATGAACGGCCGTCTGGACGGGCATATCGTACAGGGGCACGTGGACCAGACCGCCGTTTGTGCGGAGGTGAAGGAGGCGGACGGCAGCTGGTACTATACGTTCGAGTACGCTTTTGATAAGGAGATGGCCCGGCAGGGGTATATGACCGTGGAGAAAGGCTCCGTTTGCGTGAACGGCGTCAGCCTGACGGTATGCAACTCCCAGCAAAACAGTTTCCAAGTCGCTATCATCCCTTATACGCACGATAACACGAACTTTTGCCAGATCGAGAAAGGTACGGTAGTGAACCTAGAGTTCGATATTGTCGGGAAGTATATCAGCAAGATGATGCAGTTTAAATAAGGTTCGAAGAATTTCCTATCCATAAAAGGCTTTAGCGGTATCTGATGATCCCGGCTAGAGCCTTTTCTATCTACAGACAATCTTAATTCCGTGCGTGTACGATTAAAAACGTTTTAAGTAAATTTTCACTAACCAAAACTATCCTTGGTATGTTTATTGTTATATAATTATATGAGAAAAATAGACTAAACATATCAGATTATGGCCTATATCGATTATTACAAAATTTTGGGGGTGAACAAGGACGCTTCTCAGGATGATATCAAGAAAGCCTATAAGAAGTTGGCTCGGCAATATCACCCTGACTTGAATCCGAACGATCCCGACGCCCATCGTAAGTTTCAGGAGATCAATGAGGCGAACGAGGTGCTTAGCGATCCGGAAAAGCGTAAGAAATACGACCAGTACGGGGAGAATTGGAAACATGCGGATGAGTTCGAGGCTCAACGGAAGCAGTACGGCCAGCAAGGTGGCGGCTTTGGCGGCGGCTTCTCGAACGGTGGAGTCTATGTTTGGTTCCCGCCGGGGGGGCGGTGGCCGTTCTAATCATGGGTTCCGTGGACAGGATTACACGGCCGAATTGCACTTATCCTTGATGGATGCGGCCAAGACACATAAGCAGGTGATCACCGTGAACGGCAAGAACCTGCGTATCACGGTTCCCGCCGGCGTAGCCAACGGGCAAACCATTAAGCTGAAAGGCCAAGGCGGGCCGGGCATGAATGGATGCCCTGCCGGTGATTTGTACATCACGTTCATTATCCCGGACGACAGCCGTTTCAAACGGGTGGGAGACGATCTGTACCTGACCGTCCCCTTGAACCTCTATACGGCGGTCTTGGGTGGCGAGCAGATTATCGGTACCTTGGATAGCAAGGTGAAACTGAAAGTAAAACCGGGCACGCAAAACAATACGAAAGTCCGGTTGAAAGGTAAGGGATTCCCTGTTTACAAGAAGGAGGGGCAGTTTGGTGACTTGATCGTCACGTACTCGATCGAGGTGCCGACCAACTTGACAGAGAAACAGAAGGAATTGTTCCGGGAAATACAAAGTCTAAATTAAAAACAGGTGTATTATGCAAACAGATTTAGTTATTGTCAGTGAATACTGCCAGAAATGCCATATAGACCCTTCGTTCATCATTTTGCTGGAAGAGGGAGGTTTGATAGACATTAATATCACGGATGGAGAGAGGTATCTCTTCTCTTCCCAGCTCCGTGATCTGGAACAATACACACGTATGTATTACGACTTGTCTATTAACATCGAGGGAATCGAGGCCATTCATCATATGCTGAACCGGATGCGGAATTTGCAGGCGGAGATACAATCGTTGAGAAACCGTCTGCATTTATATGAACCATTCGGTTTTGATACGATCGAGAATCTCTAGTGTCAAATTGCTGCTAAACAAGGCTTCACTGCCCGATAGTGAAGGGCGTACGCAAACAAATTGAAAATATTTCTTGAAAATGTTTGGAAGTTTGGAATGTAATATATACCTTTGCACTCGCAATCAAGAAATGATAGCGACTATATCGCGGGGTGGAGCAGTGGTAGCTCGTTGGGCTCATAACCCAAAGGTCGTAAGTTCGAGTCT
>OGLC01001473.1_pt1 | contig 10772 bp, 10 predicted proteins | sample 1572751 | NCBI WGS metagenome assembly OGLC01 (sample SAMEA2581897, study PRJEB24529) | metagenome | biome: Human gut stool | place: China | collected 2011
TGTACACCGGGTTCAGGCTCGTCATGGGGTCCTGGAAGATGATGGAGACCTCGTTGCCGCGGATCTTGCGGAAGTCCTTCTCCTTCATGTTCTCGATCTCGTGGCCGTTGAACCACACCTTGCCGCCCACCAGCTTGCCGGGGTAAGCGGTCAGACCCATAACGGAGTAAGCGGTGACCGACTTACCGGAGCCGGACTCGCCCACAACGCCCAGAACATCGCCCTGATTCATGGTAAAGGAAACGCCGTTCAGTGCCTTTACTTCGCCCGCAGGGGTGAAGAAAGAAAGGCGTTCATCTTTGATATCAAGAATTTTCTCGCTCATTTCTGTTCACCTCATCAATTCTTCAGCTTCGGGTCAAAGGCATCGCGCAGGCCATCGCCGAACAGGTTGAACACAAGGATCATCACGCTGATCATCAGTGCGGGGGCGATCAGCAGATGGGGGTAGGTGTTCATGCCCTTGACGGCATCGGTAGCCAGAGAACCCAGAGAAGGCAGCGGGGCTGCAACACCCAGACCGATGAAGCTCAGGTAGCTCTCGGTGAAGATGGAAGCCGGGATCTGCAGGGTGGTGGTCACGATCAGGGTGCCGATGCAGTTGGTCAGCAGGTGCTTCTTGATGATACGGCCGCTGGAAGCGCCCAGTGCGCGGGCAGCGGTGACGTACTCGCTCTCCTTCAGGATCAGGATCTGGCTGCGCACGATACGCGCCATGCCCACCCAGTACAGCAGAGCAAAGATGATGAAGATGGAGATCATGTTGGGGCCAAGGGTCTGCATCCACTTGAAGCCGGGCTTGGTAGCCAGTGCATCCAGCGGATCTTTCAGAGCCATGCCCAGCAGGATGATCAGCAGAATATCGGGGATGGTGTACAGGATATCTGTAATACGCATCATGATATTGTCCACCCAGCCGCCGGCAAAGGCCGACACAGCACCGTAGGTGGCACCGATGATCAGCACCAGCACCGAGGCGATCAGGCCGACGGACAGGGACACGCGGGTGCCCATCATGATACGCACTGCAAAGTCACGACCCATACGGTCGGTACCCAGAATGTGCGGGAATCCCTTTTCGCCGGCGTCGATGCGGGCCTGCTCAGAGGCAGAGTACTCGAACGGTGCCAGATTGTTGCTGCCCTTCACCTGCTCCGAGTAGCTGTAGGGCCACACGGCGGGCAGCAGGTAGGCAAAAATGGCAATGGCGATGATGAACACAAAGCTGACCATGGCGATCTTGTTCTTCTTCAGGCGGCGCAGACCGTCCTTCCAGAAGTTGACGCTTTCGCGCATGACCACCAGGCTCTGCTTTTCCTCATTGCTGGCGGGCAGAAAATCCTCCGCGTTGAGCTGCAGGCTGAGCGGATTCTTTTTAATGTTTTCCATGAAAATCGCTCCTTTCTCTTACTGCAGCTTGATGCGCGGGTCGATGATTTTATAAAGGATATCCACGATCACGTTTGCAATGATGACCATGCTGGACAGCAGGATGGTGGTGCCCATGATCATGGTGTAGTCACGGTTGGTGATGGCAGACACGAAGTCGCGGCCCAGACCGGGCACGGAGAAGATTTTTTCCACCACGAAAGAACCGGTCATCAGGCTGGCCAGCATGGGGCCGACGTAGGTGATGACAGGCAGGATGGCGTTGCGCAGCGCGTGCTTGAACAGGATCATGAACTGGGACACGCCCTTTGCGCGGGCAGTGCGCATATAGTCCTGACCCATAACGTCCAGCAGGCTGGAGCGCATCAAACGGGTGATATAAGCCGAGGGATAGATGGCCAGTGCAGTGACCGGCATGATATAGGCGGCGGCGCTGTTCAGGCCAACGGTGGGCAGCACCTTCATTTTCATACCAAACTGGTACAATAGCAGCACGCTGGAAATAAAGCTGGGGATCGCGATGCCACAGGTTGCAAACACGATAATAACGTTATCCAGCCACTTACCGCGGTTGTAAGCGGAAATGCAGCCCAGCGGGATGCCCACGCACAGAGCCACCACCACGGCAATGCCTGCCAGACGGCAGGACACCGGCAGCTTGCTGGCGATAATCTGGTTCACGGTACGTCCGCGCTGACGCAGGCTCAGACCCAGATCGCCGTGCAGAAGGCTCTTCATGTAGTTGACGTACTGCACACCCAGCGGCTTATCCAAGCCATACTTTTCGGCCAAAGCCTGCTGAGCAGCGGCACTGATGGACTTTTCTGCCACGAACGGGCCACCGGGGACCAGGTTCATGACAAAAAAGGTAACCGTAGCCACAATGAAGATACTGAAGATACCCATTGCGACACGCTTGATGATGTACTTTGCCATCGTTTGATGCCACTCCAATCCTATCAATGAATTACTGTTTTTGCTCTCAGGCCGAGCCACACTTTCCCGCAGTCCGCCAGCCTCACACATAGCGGACGTCTGTCCTTGGCACGCGGACAGAAAAGCGAATAATAAAACGATGGCATCTTGCGGTTGCACAAACACCATCGTCCATACCCGAGAAACACTCTATCTATTATAAGGATAACCACGATTTTTGTCAATTTACATGAAAAGAATTCACTTCATTATAGCAAAGCATGAGTGAAATCTTATACTTTATACAAATTTCCTGTATATTAGTAGGTAAAAGTGCTACTTTTCCGACCTTTTGGGGGATTGTTCCGTTGGTGCGTACAATCCGCCCTCCCCTGTCGGCGTAAAAGGCAGCGTCTCTGCCGCAGAGTCATCCCTCCATGTCCTTGGCATTTTTCTCCATATTACAGCAAAAAGGCAAAACAAAGCCACCCGCAGCCCCTTTCCGGCACAGTCAGTGCCCGGGAGATGTGCTGCGGGTGGTCATGGGTCGTTTTGCGGGTCAGGAGTACAGTTTTGCGGTCAGCCGGGAGTACATGGCGCTCTTCTGTGCCTTATAGGAGGCCATGGCCTGATCCGCCAATGCGGTGCTCTGGCCGTTGGCGGTCAGAATGGCACGCATCTGGCTGACGATGCTCTCCACTTCCCTGTCGTAGGACGCCTGCATCGCGTACAGTCTGCCGCTTCTGGCCAGCACGATGGAGATCTTGCGCGCCTGTGTCTGCTGAGACTCTGGCAGCGATTTGAACTCTGCCTTTGCTCCGGCAATGCAGCTGTTCAGCTCTGCCTCGGCGCGCGCTTTGACGCTGTACAGCTGCTTCAGCAGCGCCTTAACCTCGGCCTCGTAGGAGGCTTCCTGTTTGCCGGAGGAGGACGACGGTTTTTTTGTACCGGAATTGGCTGTACCGGCAGTCTCCTGCTTGCTGGAGGACTCTGTACTGCTGCTCTCCGTCCGGGAGGCAGATGCCGCCGGAGAAGTATCAGAATTCGCCGGGGAGGAAGCCGCACCTGTCTCCTGCTGCGGAGCGCTGGCGGATGCCTCCTGTTCCCCGCTGCCGGACGCGGCGGCTTCATCTGCCAGTTCCTCCAGCGTGATCTCACCGCTGAGCAGCTTATCGATCTCATCATCCGTCAGGGTGACCTGTGTGCTGTCCGCCGGGGCATCCGGCAGGGTTTCAGGAATACCGGCTGCCATACTGTGGAGGTAGAACAGCACGCCAAGAACAGCTGCTGCCAGCAGAGCCACCAGCGCGCCCAGCACGATCAACACGATTTTCAGGACCTTATTTTTCTTCATACTAAAATCCGCTGCCCGGTCAGAGTAATTCTCTGCCCGGGCAGTTTTCTCCTTACTTTAGGATCAGACCCACATGCCCAAAAACTTTTTGGGCTGATGCAGGGTCACAGCGTCCAGTTCCTGATCGTGGAACAGTTCATCGCCGTTGCGCACGATGCGGGCAGCAGCTTCCCTGCCCAGCAGCTTTTCCAGCTGCTGCACACCCTGCGCCATGCGGGGCGGGCGCTTGTCCGGGGAATGGGTGTCGGTGGAGATGACATGAACCAATCCCCACTGGATGAACTTACACAACTTTTTGCAGAGCTTAGGCTCCAGCAGTGCTCCTGCGTTGATCTGCGCATAGGCACCGGCGGCTACCCAGTCGTACAGCAGGGTGGGATCCTCCAGCACATAGGGGTAGCGCTCGATATGCGCAATCAGCGGCACGATGCCCTGCTGCTGCAGATTGTACAGGGTCTGCCGGATAAAATGCGGCTTGTGGGTGGTGGGGAATTCCAGCAGCAGATAAGCGGTGTCCCCCATGCACAGCGCCCGGGTGTCCAGCTCGCACAGGCCGGGCGAGAAGAACACCTCCGCCCCCAGTTTGAAATCAAACTGCATGGGCTGCCCCTCCAGCGCTGCGGTCAGCTGTTCAAAGGCAGTCTGCCGCTTTACCGTAAAGGCTTCCACTGTGGTACGCTCGCTGTTGAAGTGGCTGGTGAACGCAATATTGCGCACACCATCCTCGTATTCCCTGCGCAGCAGCTCCAGCGAGACCGCTGTATCCTTTGCGCCGTCATCCATGCCGGGCAGAATGTGACAATGCAGATCGGTCATAGCAGTGCTTCCTTATTATTTACCAGCAGTGGCATCCTGCTTGCCGTAGGCATAGTTGTAGTTGTAAGCATAGCTGTATGCGTAGCTGGAGCCCTTGAGTGCCTTCTTCATATCGTAGCGGGTCAGCACGCTGCCCAGCACCCGGACACCGGCATCCTGCAGCTTTTTCACTGCGCCGCGCACCGCATCGGCGGGGGCGTAGTCCGAGCGCACAACGAACATTGCGCCGTCCACATAGCGGCCGATGACGGCTGCATCGGTGACCACGGACACCGGGGGAGCATCAAGGATGACAAAATCGAACTTCTGGCGCAGAGTATCCACCATAGCCTGCATCTGCGGCTGGCTCAGCATCTCAGAGGGGTTCGGCGGCGGGGTACCGGCGGGCAGGAAGGTCAGATTCATTTCCTTCAGTTCCTGCAACGCCTCGTCCAGCGTGCACTGGTTGGACAGCACGTTGGAAACGCCCTTTACGTTGTGACCGGCCTTCAGATAGCGGTGCAGCACCGGCTTGCGCAGGTCGCAATCCACCAGAGCCACCTTTTTGCCGCTTTCGGCCATCGTCATCGCCAGATTGACCGCCACATTGCTCTTGGACTCTTCCGGCACGGTACTGGTGATGACCAGCGTGTGCACGTCCATGGAGCCCGCCATAAAGTCCAGATTGGTGCGCAGAGACTTGTAGGCTTCCACATAGCCAAAGGGCATCCCCTTATCGGTGATCAGCTGCAGGGTACGGTGCTCGCCGTCAGTTTTGTTCTTTTTGTTAAACAGATTCCACATCGTCTTACACCTCCGGGATCAGGCCCAGCACGGGCAGGCCGAGCTTCTTCTGAACATCTTCGTCATCCACAATGGTATCGTGCAGCAGGTGTGCCAGCACCAGCACGCCGCACACCACCACAGCGCCCAGCAGACCGGCCAGCACAACGTACTTCTTGGTCTGGGGGAACACCTTTTCCACCAGCACATCGGGCACGATGTCGGCAATGGTCTGTGCGATCTCGCCTGCGCGCTCTGCATCGGTATCGGTGACCGTGATCTGCATGATCTGGGTAGCGTCCACATCGGCAACATCCACCATCTTATACAACTCGGTGTAGGTCATGTCCAGATTCAGTTCATCAATGACCTCGTTCAGCACGGTGTTGCCCTTGATGATGACCGCATAGGTGCTGATCAGGTTCTTAGCAGAATTGAAGTTATCACTGGTAAAGGTGGAGGAGTTATCCTGCCGGGTATTCACGATCATGTTGATAGATGCCTGGTACTTGGGTGTAAGCGCAAACACGCACACCAGCAGGCAAATCAGCGCTGCCGCAACAGCTGCTGCCACGATCTGCACGGCATGTGCCCACAGCAGGCGGGCCAGTTCCATCAGATCAATGGTCTCTTCGTCCTCCATGTTCCGGAGCGACTGTCCCATAGTTGCTTTTTCGTCCATAATAGCGAAACTCACCTTTCTTGTTTTCCGCAGTGCAAGAAATGTACACCGGGTTCCTATAGATACACATTCGTTTTATAATGATAGCACATCTTGTTGTATTTTACAAGTAAAAATGCCATTTTTTGCCGGCAAATATATGGACAAAATATGCCCTGCCCCGTACAAAAAAGGCATCCGCAGCACATGGATGGCTGCGGATGCCTTCGTTTTACAGATTTTTAGCGAATACGCTTAGCGGGAGCCCTTATCGTAGGGGATACCCTCGGCCTTGGGTGCCATGCTGTTCTTGGAGGTGAAGGCCAGAATGACCATGGAGGCCACAAAGGGCATCATATTATAGATGTTGCTGGACCAGTGCAGCTGCGCAAGGAAGGTAGAGTCTGCAATATTGGCAAGGCTCTTGAACACGGCAAAGAACATGGCCGCGCCAAAGATGTGGAAAGGCTTCCACTGGCCAAAGATCATAACTGCCAGTGCCAGAAAGCCTGCACCGGCCACGCCGACTTCAAAGTTCCAGGTCTGCACCGGGGGCACGATATAGGCCAGACCGCCGACGGCGCCCAGCGCACCGGAAAGGATGACACCGGCGTAACGCATCTTGTAAACGTTGATGCCCACCGAGTCCGCAGCCTGCGGATGCTCGCCGCAGGCACGCAGACGCAGGCCGAAGCGGGTCTTATACAGCACGATGTAGCTGACCACCAGCAAGATCAGCCCCAACGGCACGAACACGCTGAGTTCCAGCCCGCCGATGCTGAACAGGAAGGGCTTGTTGGAATAGTTCAGCTTGGCGCTGCCGCTCTCGCTGAAGTACTTGGAGATGACCACGGCAATGGCGGTAGCCAGCAGGTTCAGTGCCGTGCCGCCGATGGTCTGGTCCGCCTTCAGGTTGATGGAGGCAAAGGCCAGCAGCAGGCTGTAGATCACGCCCGCCAGCGCTGCCACCAGAATGGAGATCAGCACCACAAGGAAGGGCGACAGGCTTGCAGGCAGCATGGTCAGGGTAAGCACACCGGCCACACCGCCGATGACCATGATGCCCTCCAGTGCAATGTTGATGATACCGGAGTGTTCGCTGAACATACCGCCCAGTGCCACCAGCATCAGCACGATACCGTACAGCAGGGTATATTTGATCAGAAGCAGCATATTACTTGCCCTCCTTTTTGGTCTTTTCTGCGGCAGGCGCAGGCTCTGCGTTCACATTGGTCTTTTCGGCATTCCGGAACAGCAGGCTCTGGATCTTGCCGCGGAACAGCATGGAGAATGCGCACAGATAGATGATGATGCCGCTGATCAGATCCGAAATCTCAGTGGGGTAAAACTTGGTGGACAGGAAGGAGCCGCCGACCGAGATGTGGGAGATGAACAGCGCGGAGAACACGGTACCGATGGGGTTGGAGCTTGCCAGCAGTGCCACCGAGATACCGTTGAAGCCCATGCCCGGCAGGCTGGTGGAGTTCAGCGGGTTCCACTGGGACACGTTGGACAGGTAGTACAGGCCCGCACCAAAACCGGCCAGTGCACCGGCAATGGCCATGGAGAGGATGATGTTCTTCTTCTCGTTGATACCGGCGTAACGGGCGGCGTTCTTGTTCAGGCCAACGGCCTTGAGCTCGTAGCCGAAGGTGGTCTTGTTCAGCACCACCCAGATCAGCACAGCCACCGCTGCCGCCAAGAAGATGGCAATGGTGGTGCTATTGGTCTGGAACAGCTTGTTCAGGCCGAAGTCCGGGATCAGGGACTGGGCAAAATCGGCGTTTTTGCTCAGGTTCAAAGTACGGGTGTTGCGCACGTCGTACATGGGGCCGGTGCCGTTCTGGTAGATGAGCTCATTCACCAGATACAGGCCGATCCAGTTGAACATAATGGAGGTAATGACCTCGTTGATGTTGAAGTAGGCCTTGAAGAAACCGGGGATCGCGCCCCACAGGCCGCCCAGCACGGCTGCTGCCAGCAGACAGACGAACCAAGGCAGCTTGAGCATGATGGCGCAGTACAGCGCACCGTAAGCGCCCAGCGTATACTGACCGGCTGCACCGATGTTGAACAGGCCGGTCTTGAAGGCAAAGGCCACGGACAGACCGGTCATGATCAGGGGTGCGGCATTGGCAAGCTCCTTGCCCACGCCGTAGGGGGCATCGTGGAAACCGCCCTTGATGATGCGCACAAAGCCATCGCCCCATGCGTGTGCGGGGTTGATGGCTACCAGCACCAGAAAGCCCACCAGCAAACCAATCAGGATGCACAGCAGTGCAGCCAGCACGCTGGTAACAGAGCTTTGCAGACTGCCGCTGCGGGAAAGTTTTTTCTTATTCATGTGTTACTGCTCCTCCTTTCCCTGCTTGCGGGCACCTGCCATATACAGACCCAGCTCCTGCACGGTGGTGGCCTTGGGGTCAAACTCGCCCACGATCTCGCCCTCGTACATTACAAGGATGCGGTCAGAAAGGTTCATCACCTCGTCCAGTTCAAGCCTGACCAGCAGCACGGCCTTGCCCTTATCGCGCTCGGCCACGATCTGGCGGTGGATGTACTCAATGGCACCCACGTCCAGACCACGGGTAGGCTGCACTGCCACCAGCAGCTTGGGGTCGCGGTCGATCTCGCGGGCAATGATGGCCTTCTGCTGGTTGCCGCCGGACATACTACGCACGGTGGTCAGACTGCCCTGACCGCTGCGCACATCGTACTGCTCGATCAGTCTGTCAGAGTACTCGCGCACCTTATCGGCACGGATAAAGCCGCCCTTCTGGAACTCCGGCTGCCAGTAGCGCTGCAGCACGATGTTGTTTTCCAGACTGAAATCCAGCACAAGACCGTGCTTGTGGCGGTCCTCCGGGATGTGACCCATGCCGTCCTTGGAGCGCTGGCGGATGCTCTCGTGGGTGATATCCTTGCCGTCCAGCGTAAGCTTGCCGCTAGACATCTTGCTCAGACCGCTCAGACCGTAGATGAACTCGGTCTGGCCGTTGCCCTCAATGCCCGCCAGACAGACGATCTCGCCTGCGTGCACCTTGAAGGACACATCTTTTACCACATCCTTCTTGCGCTGGTCATTGTGGATGGTAACGTTTTCCACGTCCAGCACGGTCTCGCCGGGGTGTGCGGGCTGCTTTTCCACCTGCAGCTGCACGTCACGGCCCACCATGCGGCGGGAAAGCTCTTCCTTGGTGGTGTCCTTGATATCCACCGTGCCCATATATTTGCCCTTGCGCAGCACGGTGCAGCGGTCGGCCACAGCCATGATCTCGTTGAGCTTATGGGTGATGAACAGGATGGACTTGCCCTCCTTCTTGAACCCGCGCATGATCTCCATCAGTTCGTCGATCTCCTGCGGGGTCAGCACAGCGGTGGGTTCGTCAAAGATCAGGATCTCGTTGTCGCGGTACAGCATCTTCAGGATCTCCACGCGCTGCTGCATACCAACCGAGATATCGCTGACCAAGGCGTCCGGGTCCACCCGCAGGCCGTACTTTTCGCTCAGCGCCATCACCTTTTTGCGTGCCTCGGCCTTCTGCAAAAAGCCCATCTTGTTGGGCTCCACGCCCAGAATGATGTTGTCCAGCACGCTGAAGCATTCCACCAGCTTGAAGTGCTGGTGCACCATGCCGATGCCCAGTGCGTTGGCATCGTTGGGGTTGCGGATGGCAACCTCCTTGCCGTTTTTCAGGATCTTGCCCTGTTCCGGCTGATACAGGCCGAACAGCACGCTCATCAGCGTACTTTTGCCCGCACCGTTCTCGCCCAGAAGGGCGTGTACCTCGCCCTTGCGCAGTTGCAGGGTGATATCATCGTTTGCCTTGATACCGGGGAATTCCTTGGTAATGTGGAGCATCTCGATCACAAAATCCTCTGCCAATCTGCTCACTCTCCTTTCGTGCCGTAACGACACCTTTTTCTATACTACAACCCATTATACCTGATTTTTTGCAGTTTGCACACGGCTTTTTGATTTTTTGTCAAAAAGCACAAGTAAAAGTATTACTTTTGTATGGTCTGCATGATTTCCTACCTGTTTCTCCCACACAGGCATACAAAAAGGGCGGGGTGCCCCTGCATGAGCACCCCGCCCCTATTACGGGAGTAATTCCGGGATAGCGATTACTGGATGTAGTTGACCTTGGTGAACTCGCTGACGGTGGGCTTGGTAGCGTCGTCGGAGCTGTTGTCCACAACGAGCTCGCCGGAAGCGATCTTGCTCTTCAGGGCCTCGTACTCGTCCTTGGTCAAGGTCTTGAAGTTCCAGCTGTCATCAGCAGTGGGCAGACCAACATAGTCGCCGTCCTCCAGACCGAAGTTACCGTTGGTAGCAGCGATGTTGCTCCACTCGCCGGCCTCGATGTCGCCCAGAGCGGTGCTGACAGACTCAGACAGACCCTTCATGGCAGAGGTGATGAACGGGTTGTAAGCGTAGCCGTCCTTTTCCACGCCGTTCGCGCCGATGTAGTTCTGGTCAACGTCAACGCCCACAACGTAGCCGTTGTTCTTCAGAGCAGCCTCGACAGCGGAAGTGTAGATGCCGCCGCCGCAGGCAAAGACGATCTGAGTGCCGTTGGCATACCAGCCCTCCATACGGGAGGTGATGTTGGCATCGCCGTAGAACTGGCCGCCGTAGAAGTAGTTGATGTCGATGTTCTGACCCAGCTCCTGAGCAGCAGCATCAGCGCCCTGCACAAAGCCGTAGCCGTAACGGATGCCAGCGGGAACAGCCATGCCGCCCAGGAAGCCCAGGTTCTTGTAGCCCAGCTTCACAGCAGCGTAACCGGCCATGTAGCCGCACAGCTCTTCCTGGTACACGGCGCAGTACACGTTGCTCATATCAACGTACTCGCTCAGATCCCAGTTGTC
>OGLC01001475.1_pt1 | contig 10752 bp, 10 predicted proteins | sample 1572751 | NCBI WGS metagenome assembly OGLC01 (sample SAMEA2581897, study PRJEB24529) | metagenome | biome: Human gut stool | place: China | collected 2011
GGATGTTTGCTCGGTTGAAATACTTTTTGGGAGGGCAGAAGGTCGATATAATAGGTGGTCACGAGGACTCACCGGTAGCAAGGGAAGCATTAATGACCGGAATACGTTTGGTATGACAAATAAAAAGCAAGAATTAGAACAGCGTCTGAATCGGGAGTTTGAGATTTGCGATCGACATATACTGCGTATAGAAGAGGCGTTGGATGAGTTGACTGATCTTTTACCGATGTCGGTGGAGGATTATGTAGGCTTGAATAGTGAGCAAATCCGTTGTTTAGATCAATTTATCTTTCGTTTTTCCAAGCTTCAAGATGCTATGGGGGCCAAAATATTCCGGAATCTATTGGAATATCTGGATGAGGATGTTAGCTCTCTTCCTATGCGTGACCTGTTAAATCTTTTAGAACGCTATCGATTGATAGATAAGGCGGAGGAGTGGAATTATATCCGTGAGCTTCGAAACGAGATCGCCCATGATTATCCCCTATTAGAAAATGATGTTGTTTCTATATTGAACGAGCTTATCTCAAAGGTCCCTGTGTTATTTGCGATCTATAATAGATTGAAGGCGATTGTTATTTTATGATGTTTTTTCTCCTCTTCTCCCTTGTCCTTTAAATAAAAACCTCTATCTTTGCACTCGATTTTCCGCAGAGGGTAAATAAGTGGAGCCGGAGACGGAGCCCACCCCCGGAACCTAACCTGTTTAAAAGATTTTAAGACAGATGTACGTAATCGTAGAAATTAACGGACAACAGTTCAAGGCTGAGCAAGGCAAGAAATTGTTCGTTCATCACATTCAGAACGCAGAAAGCGGTGCTGTTGTGGAGTTTGACAAGGTGTTGTTAGTAGATAACAACGGTGAGGTAACAGTGGGTGTTCCTACTGTAGAAGGCGCAAAGGTAGTATGTGAGGTATTATCTCCGCTGGTAAAAGGTGACAAGGTGCTGGTATTCCACAAGAAGAGAAGAAAAGGTTATCTTAAACTGAACGGGCACCGTCATCAGTTGACTGAAGTGAGTATTAAAGAAATTGTTGCTTAACGTTTAAAGGAGAAAAGAAGAAATGGCACATAAGAAAGGTGTGGGTAGTTCTAAGAACGGCCGTGAAACACAAAGTAAAAGATTAGGTGTTAAGCTTTTTGGTGGTGAGGTTGCTAAAGCTGGTAACATCATCGTTCGTCAAAGAGGTACGGTTCATCATCCGGGCGAGAACGTAGGTATCGGTAAGGATCATACGTTGTATGCGTTGGTAGATGGCGTTGTTACTTTCCGTAGAGGAAAAGAAAACAGATCATTCGTTTCTGTAAAAGAAGTTGTTGCTGAGGCTTAAGTTTCTGCGACCAAAGAATAAGGAAAAGGATATCCCGAAAAGGGGTATCCTTTTTTTATTGCCGATGATAATAAACGTTATGAAGTAAATTTTGGAACATATATAAATAAACTTGTAACTTTGCGGTCTCAAACATAAATACAAACATAAAAAACAATGGGTGGTTTTTTCGGAACTATTTCTAATGGAGACTGTATTACGGATTTATTCTATGGTACGGACTACAATTCTCATCTAGGAACCCGCAGAGGCGGTATGGCTACGTACGATAAGGAAGAAGGATTTACGCGTTCGATCCACAATCTGGAGAATTCTTATTTCCGCACCAAGTTTGAACCGGGGCTTCCTAAATTCAAAGGAAATGCCGGGGTCGGTATTATCAGCGATACGGATGCGCAGCCAATCGTTATCAACTCTCACTTAGGAAAATTCGCGATCGTGACGGTGGCGAAGATCAATAACTTGGACGAATTGGAGGATGAGTTATTGAAGGCGAATATGCATTTTTCGGAATTGAGTTCAGGAAAAACGAATCAGACGGAGTTAGTCGCTTTGCTGATTACACAAGGTAAGGACTTCGTGGAGGGCATTGAGAATGTTTACAATAAGATAAAGGGCTCTTGCTCCATGTTGCTCCTGACGGAGGATGGTATTATCGCTGCCCGTGACAAATGGGGGCGTACGCCGATCGTAATCGGAAGGAAAGACGGGGCTTATGCGGCGACCAGCGAGTCCAGCAGTCTTCCGAACTTGGATTATGAGATCGAGAAATTTATAGGCCCGGGCGAGATCGTCCGGTTGCGTGCCGATGGTATGGAGCAGATGCGTAAACCGAATGAAGGGATGCAGATCTGCTCTTTCCTTTGGGTATATTATGGATTCCCTGTTTCTTGCTATGAGGGAAAGAACGTGGAAGATGTCCGGTTTATGAGTGGCTATAAGATGGGGCAGAAGGATGACTCGGAGGTGGATGGCGCGTGACGTCTGGACGCCTGCGGGGGGGGCGGCGCTTTGGGGTATGCGGAAGGTAAGGGGGTGCCTTATCATCGGGCTATCGCTAAGTATACACCGACGTGGCCTCGTAGTTTTACCCCAGCTAACCAAGAGATGCGTTCCTTGGTGGCTAAGATGAAATTGATACCGAACCGTGCGATGCTGGAAGGCAGACGCATCCTTTTCTGCGACGACTCGATCGTGCGTGGTACACAGCTTCGTGATAACGTGAAGATCTTATATGATTATGGGGCGAAAGAGGTACATATGCGTATCGCTTGCCCTCCATTGATTTATAGTTGCCCGTTTATCGGTTTTACTTCTTCCAAGAGTCCTTTGGAGTTGATAACTCGTCAGATTATCAAGGAATTGGAAGGGGATGAGAATAAGAATCTGGATAAATATGCTACGACAGACTCTCCGGAATATAAGAAGATGGTCGGAATTATCGCCGAGCGTTTCGGGTTGAGTTCCTTGAAGTTTAATACGCTGGAAACCTTGGTGGAGGCGATCGGCTTGCCTAAGTGTAAGGTTTGTACGCATTGCTTTGATGGTTCAAGCTGTTTTTGATGACATTTTTTGAGATAATATGGAATAGCGAAACAATTTGTTTCGCTATTTTTTTGTTATGTAACCTGCTTTACCTACTTTTATGCCTGCAATGTTTTAATGGCTAAAAAGAGTGAGTTATGACAGTTTTAGATAGATTTTTAAAGTACGTTACGTTCGATACCCAGTCGAACGAGGAGACGGGTACGACTCCTAGTACGCCGGGACAACGTGTCTTTGCCGAGGCTTTGGTGAAGGAATTGGAAGCGATTGGTATGGAGGAGATCTCCTTGGATGAGAATAGTTATGTAATGGCTACTCTGCCGGCTAATACGGACGAGAAAATCCCGACTATCGGTTTTATCGCTCATTTGGATACGAGTCCGGATATGTCGGGTAAGAATGTTCAACCTCGTATCGTGACTTATCTGGGTGGTGATATTGTCTTGGATGCGGAAGAAAATGTTGTACTATCTCAATCGATGTTCCCTGAGCTTTCAGATTATAAGGGACAGGATATTATCGTAACGAATGGTAAGACTTTATTAGGTGCCGATGATAAGGGAGGTGTAGCCGCTATCGTCGCCTCTATGCAATATTTGAAGGATCATCCGGAGATCAAGCACGGTAAGATCCGTATCGCTTTTACCCCGGATGAGGAAATCGGACAAGGTGCCGATCATTTCGACGTGGAGAAGTTCGGTTGTGATTGGGGATATACGATTGACGGTGGACAAATCGGTGAGTTGGAATATGAGAATTTCAATGCCGCCGGCGCTAAGATTATCTTCAAGGGCTTGAACGTACATCCGGGATACGCCAAGGATAAGATGCAAAACGCTTCCTTGCGTGCGATCGAGTTTGCTTCTTGGTTGCCGGCCGAGCAACGTCCGGAGCATACGACTGGTTATGAGGGATTCTTCCATTTGACCGGTATGACCGGTTCAGTCGAGGAAGCTACTCTATCTTACATCATCCGTGACCATGACCGGAAGTTGTTCGAGGAGAAGAAAGAATTGCTTCGTACGTTGGTTGATAAGATGAATGAAGCGCATCCGGGATGTGCGCATTTAGAGCTTCGGGATCAATATTACAATATGCGCGAGGTTGTGGAGCCCCAGAAACATATCGTTGATTTGGCGTTTGAGGCGATGACCTCCGTTGGGGTAGAACCGATCGTGAAACCGATCCGGGGAGGTACGGATGGTGCCCGCCTGTCGTTTATGGGATTGCCTTGCCCGAATATTTTCGCGGGAGGCCTGAATTTCCACGGACGTTATGAGTTCTTGCCCGTTCGTTCGTTGGAGAAGAGTATGGAAACAGTTATAAAAATCATAGAGCTATCGGCTCGTAAATCTTAAATGCAATAATTACATGAAAACAACTCCGTTTACCGACGTGCATATCGCGTTGGGCGCAAAGATGCACGAATTCGCAGGTTTCAATATGCCTATCGAATATTCCGGAATTATCGACGAACACATGACTGTAGTGAATGGTGTAGGTGTGTTTGATGTTTCCCACATGGGCGAGTTTTGGGTAAAAGGCCCGAACGCCTTGGCTTTCATTCAAAGCGTAACTTCTAACGACGCTTCTGTCTTGCCGCTTGGTAAGGCTCAATATACTTGCTTCCCGAACGACAAGGGAGGTATCGTGGATGACCTTTTGGTATATCATTACGAGCCGGAGAAATATTTGCTGGTCGTAAACGCCGGTAATATCGATAAGGATTGGGAATGGTGCGTAAGCCATAATACGGTAGGTGCCGAATTGGAGAATTCTTCCGACCGTACGGCTCAATTGGCTATCCAAGGACCGAAAGCACAGGAGGTTCTTCAACGTCTTACTCCGGTTGATTTATCTTCTATTCCTTACTATTCATTTGTGACGGGTGAGTTCGCCGGTTGCAAGAACGTGATTATCTCCAACACGGGGTATACCGGTGCGGGTGGCTTCGAGTTGTATTTCTATCCGAGTGATGCGATGACGATCTGGAACGCTATATTCGAGGCTGGTAAGCCAGAAGGCATCAAGCCGATCGGTTTGGGAGCACGCGATACGCTTCGTCTTGAGATGGGCTTCTGTCTGTATGGAAATGATTTGGATGATACGACTTCTCCGATCGAGGCTGGTTTAGGCTGGATCACGAAGTTCGCCGAGGGTAAGAACTTTACGAATCGTGCGGAATTGGAGCGTCAGAAGAAAGAGGGCGTAACCCGTAAGTTGTGTGCTTTCGAGTTGCAGGAAAAGGGAATTCCCCGTCATGGCTATGAGATCGCCGATGCGGAAGGGAATGTAATTGGCGTGGTTACTTCCGGTACGATGTCTCCGGTATTGAAGAAGGGGATCGGTATGGGATACGTGAAACCTGAGTTTGCGAAAGCTGGTACGGATATCTTTATCAAGGTGCGTAATAAGAACTTGAAGGCTCAAGTGGTAAAGGCTCCTTTCCGTAAATAAGAGATAAGGCTATCTATAAATAGTTCGAAGGCGATGTTCCTCACGGAGCACCGCCTTCCTTATTATAGAAAAGTTGGACATGATTAATATGTTGTTCCCTGGAAAATGTTCGATTGTGAGTACGGAAGTAGGGTACCGGTCATTCTCAAGTTTCTACCGGAGAAGTTCGGGTCTACGGTAACGGTTGCGTTGTTTGTTCCGTTGGTAAGCATCAAGCTAACGGTAGCGGAGATAAACACACCCTGTACGTTCATGTTCAGATAAACATTGCCCTTGTCATCCTGCTTGGTCTGGATATTGGAGGCGCTACCTTGTACGGTGATACCACCTAATCCGTTAGGACCGGGATACGGAGAGTTGGATGCGATCTGGACCATAGCCTGTCCGTCATTCAAAGATACGAAGTTCGTATTTGAATTTACGTAGAATACCTGTCCGTTCATCGGTTGTATGTTGTTAGCCTCCAATACGAATGATTGGTTGTTGATAGCTTGTACAGCGGCGTTAAACTCTTCTTGGCCTTCTACGGCATCTTGTGCCAGACGCTCTTGTTTCTTGATTTCTCTCTCTACTTTTTTGGCTTCCTTTGTTATCGATTTTTGAGCCATTACTTGTGTCATTCCGCACATAGCGACAGCGAGAACGACGATAAAAGATACAATTCTTTTCATACTTGATTTAGTTTTAAAACGGTTTTAAATTGTATAGATTAAACAGCGTCGTCGCGAAAAAGTTCCTGTGACTTATCCTTTTTATAGATACAATAACATTTCCACGGAGTATTTATGTTAAACAGAAATCGTACATTTGTAAATAAAGAACATAATACGATAGAATATGGATAAAGTACGTTTTGGTGTAGTCGGAACCAATTTCATAAGTGATTGGGTAATTGCCGGAGCCCGGCAGGATGAGCGTTTTGAACTGGTAGCTGTATATTCGAGAACTCAGGAGACGGCGGATGCTTTCGCCTCGAAACATAATATACCGTATACGTTTACCTCCTTGGAGGAGATGGCGAAAAGCCCGTTGATCGACGCTGTGTATATTGCCTCCCCGAACTTCCTTCATGCCTCCCAGAGTATTCTTTGCATGAGCTATGGCAAGCATGTTCTTTGCGAGAAACCCTTCGCTTCCAATGCGAAAGAAGTACGTGCGATGATCGAGGCTTCCCGTACATATAATGTCACGTTGATGGAGGCGATGAAGCCTACGCTTACGCCGAACTTTCTTGCCGTGCGAGAGAATCTTGGGCGTGTAGGTACGGTTCGTCGTTATTTCGCCTGCTATTGCCAGTATTCCTCCCGTTATGATAAGTTCAAGGAAGGAATCGTGTTGAACGCTTTCAAGCCGGAGTTGTCTAATGGGGCCATGATGGATATCGGTATTTATACGGTCTATCCGATGGTTGTCTTGTTTGGTCGCCCAAAGAAGATAGACGCCTCGGGCATAGTCCTGTCCTCAGGAGCGGACGGGCAAGGGGCCGTGAATTTCTTGTATGAGGGGATGAACGCCACGGTGCTTTATTCTAAGATCGCCAACTCCGCCTTGCCTACCGAGATACAAGGGGAGGAGGGGAACTTGACCTTGGACCGGATCAATATCATCCGTAAAGTGACGTATTCTCCCCGTTTAGCTCCGGCGATGGGAAAAGGCCCGGAACCGGTTCCGGAAGACCTAAGCGTGGTCGCCGATAAGGATGAGTACTATTATGAGGTAGCGGAATTTATCAACCTCGTCTTGTCTGGCAAGCGGGAGTCAGAAATCAATAGCCTTGATAATTCTTTGATTACATTGGAGATTATCGATGAAGTACGCCGGCAGTTGGGAATTGTCTATCCGGCGGATTGATAACTCTTCGTGATTTTCCTCTTTTTCACTACGATGGAAATCCTTTTTCATCACGGAGAAAAAAGGGTTACTTGTATTTTTATTACCTTTGTGTCCTTAATTGTTTAGGATGTACATATATAATTCAATACCCCATATAACGAACACGCTAAATCTGGGAAAGGACCTATTGGAGGTCTTATTTGAGAAAAGAAAATCATTACCGTTTCGCTATGATTATGCGTTGGATATTATCGATGAGAATAAATTGAATATCCTGATCGAGCGTGAGGTGATCCGCAGGAACGGCCCTTATATCGAGATGGATGAGCATTATCTCTCTTTCTATGAGCTGCTTCTGGAGGCGAATGAGGAGATTTCTACCTCGGTGATCGATGAGAATATCCAGTTGGTGTATCAATTGATCGATTATTATGGCAAGGAGGATAACGATTTGCGTAAGCTGGGTTATCTGCGATCGGTCAAGGCGCATTTGCGGAAGATCGGGAAGATCTTGGTACGTAACGTGGTGTCCTTGCAACGGGTGATCGATAATACGTTCAAGAACGAGCCGAGCTATAAGGTGAAGATCGCCAAACTGGAGAATCTGGACGCTAAACGAATCGAGATCAACCGCCTGATCGTGGAAGTGGAGAAGCTGCTGGATCGGGAACGGACTCCCTTTTTCGCCCAAGCCCCGGACGAGGAGCTGTTGACGATCGCCCGTGAGTTGAAGACGGAGTTATTGAGCGCTGGCCATAGCTTGATCCATTCCCAACAGGATATCATTGATTACTTGAACCAGATCCGTACGCAGGTGGGTTTTACCCGTAAGCTGCGTCGTATCAAATATCTGCGGGAGCAGTTTGAGTTACAGGAGAACACGAATGTACGGGAGGTGGTAGATGCGGAGCGTTCCGTGGTATTGGAGGGCGTGCAGCCTACCTTATTCAAGATTTCCATTCCTTATTTGCAAACGGACGAGGCGCTGGATGTCATCTTGAAGGTGGCCGACGGCATGCGGCCGGACAAGGCGATCCACCGGCAGGAGCTAGGCGTGATCTCCGCCGAGCAGATGGAGAATCAAGAAGTGGGGGATATTTCTGTCGAACAGATGGAGAACACCGAAGTGGATATGACCGCAGTCAATACCCGGAAGATGATGGATCTTTTTAGCCGGACCGGAGGGGATTTGTTCTCTTTCGTGATGGGCTACGAGTATAACCGGGAGATGGATTTCGAGGCGAAGGTTACGTTATTTTGCCGTTTGCTCTCCCTCTATGAAAATGAGTTGGAGATAACAGACCGTTTTGGGCATACGGAGCATATAGAATATGCCATTATTCAAAGAACCTAGTTGTAGAGACGGGGCGTGTCCCCTGTGATGAGACGGGGCACGCCCCGTCTCTACAACTGGATAAAATAAAACAACAATAATAAGGATGATAGATAATTTACCGGTACAGACCGCACAGATCTATGATTACCTGTCGAAAGGTAATTTTCTGTGCTCGAATACAAGTGTAAAGGAGTTGAGGACACTCTTCTCGGTCGTAGAAGATAATTTTGAGCGTTTACGTGATTATTTCTCGCATATCAATTTCGTGTTGGAGCAGGGGAATAATTACTTTTACTTCTCCCGCAAGGAGCCCCGGGCTACCTTGGAGCAAAAGCTCCAGCGTTTCTTCGCTTGGATCGATATCATGGACTTCTTCTGTACGTACGATACGGCCTTCGGGCCCGGTTTCACCTTCTCGCCGGCGGAGATATTGGTACGTTCCCGTATCGACATGGATCTAGAGATGAAGCTGGACGGGTTGAAAAAACATACCGGAGGCAAGGAGAAACGCAAGGATATCCTCGATACCATCTTGGACAGGATGACGAAAGAGGGCTTTATCGAGTGCGTCAGCGATATGAACGGGACGTGGAAAGTGCTCTCCTCGTGGGATTACCTCACGAAGATGATCCATAGTATTAACATAAAGAACGAAGATGAGATATCTCAATAAAATAGTATTTATAAACAGCGCCGCTATCCGTTACTCGGAAGTACAGCTGGATGGAAATATACATTTAATCGGAACGCAGGGAGTGGGGAAGAGTACGATCCTCCGTGCGATCCTTTTCTTTTACAACGCCGATACGCAGCGGCTCGGAATCCCGGTCGAGAAGAAGTCGTATCAGGATTATTATTTCCCTTATGCCGATTCCTCGATCATCTACGAGGTAGCGAGGGAGGATGGTTGGTTTACGGTACTTAGCTATAAGACGATGAACCGTATCTGCTACCGTTTTATCGCCTCTCCGTACCGGCCGGATCTTTTTATCGACGAGGAGGGAGCGCCTTATCCGTCGGATCGTATCCGCTCGGTGCTCGATAAGAACGGTATCAAGTATAGCGGGGCGATCTCCACGTATGAGGAATACCGGAATATCCTCTACGGAAACTCGGATAATAAACGGGATTACTCCTGTTATTCCTTGATGGAGAGCGGCTCGTATCAGAATATCATCCGTACGATCCAGAACGTCTTGCTGAACTCACGCTTGGAGGCGGATTATATCAAGCAGACGATCATCACCTCTTTGAACGAGGCGGATAGCGTGATCGACTTGAGCCGTTACCGGAGCCATCTATCCGGTTTTGAGGCGCAACTGAATGATATCGGTGTTTTCCGTGAGCCGGGCATGGTGCGGAAGGCCGCCGGGATCTCCACCTTGTCGGACGATATCCGTAAGCGGGATTTACGGATCAACGATCTGTGCCGCCAATTGCGCGGGGCTTATCTGGAAACGGAGCGTATCTTGCCGGAGTTGTCCCGGAAGATACACGAGCAGGAGGCGGTCAAATCGGATTTCTATAAGCAAAGGGATAAGCTAGACGCTGAATCGAAGAACCGGACAGCCACGATGGAAGGCGAGTTGGCCGTGCTGAAAAACGCCTTGTCGGAGGCGGAAGCGAAACGGGTTTTCTATGCCGGGAAAGATATCCAGACGGCGATGGATCGTTGTAACAAATTGGAGATCTTGCAGCAGGAACAGGAATCCTTAGTCGTGGAGAAAGATTTGCTTTCTTCCAAGAATAAAGAAGCCTCGGTCTTGCACGCCAATTTGATCGCTAATCTGAAGAACGAGTTGGCCGGCTTCGAGAACGAGAAACAGAAACAATTACTGGCGGCAGAGACCGAGATCAATGCTCGTCGGGAGGCTCGCCGGGAGTCTTATCGACGGCAACGGGAGGAATCGCGCCATGCCGCCTCGGAGGAGAAAGAGCGTTTGTTGGTGGATCGGGAGAAACGTACGACGGAGGTCGCCGCCTTGAAGATGCGTATCAAGACTGCCCGGGGGCAGTCGGGAACCTCGGAGGAATTGGAGGCGGTCAAGGGGCGTCTCGGCAATTACGATGCGAACCGGAAGGACTTGGAGCTGAAGATCCGTGAGCTGAAGTACGAGTTGAACTACCAGACGAAAGAGTTCGAGACCGCCGAGAAGCATTTGGATGAGGATTATCAAAAGCTAGCGGAATCCAACGAGATGAAGATCGAGGCCCTGAGCGCTAAGCTAGTGGAACTGACGGAGTTCTTG
>OGLC01001476.1_pt1 | contig 10746 bp, 6 predicted proteins | sample 1572751 | NCBI WGS metagenome assembly OGLC01 (sample SAMEA2581897, study PRJEB24529) | metagenome | biome: Human gut stool | place: China | collected 2011
GAGCCCGTATCAGCACGGCGAGGTATATGTAACGGGGGGGGGAGCAGGATACACGCAGGCTTGGAAACATTATGAGCGTTTTATTGATGAGGACCTTAACAAGTATTCAAACCTCACAACAGGTAAGGTTTACTCAAATGTTCTTGAAAAGGAGCGTCACGGCGACTACCTCGGCAAGACAGTTCAGGTAATTCCTCACATCACAAATGAAATCAAGTCTTTTATCTACAATGTAGGTGAAAAGACTAATGCCGATGTTGTAATTACGGAAATCGGCGGTACGGTGGGTGATATCGAAAGCCAGCCGTTCCTTGAGGCTATCCGTCAGGTATCTCTTGAAGTCGGCAGAGAGAACAGCATCTTTATTCATGTAACTCTCGTTCCCTATATCAAGGGCAGTGAGGAACACAAATCAAAGCCGACACAGCATTCTGTAAAAGAGCTTCGTTCACTCGGTATCAATCCCGATATCATCGTTCTTCGTTGTGACGAACCTCTTGAGGAGAGCATTTTCAACAAGATTGCACTTTTCTGCAATGTAAAGCCGGATTGTGTAATCGAAAATATTACTCTCCCAACGCTTTATCAGGCACCTCTTATGCTTGAAAAGAGCAATTTCTCAAATGTTGTATGTCGTGAGCTCAATATTGTAACGGACAAAAAGCCTGACCTTTCCGAGTGGGAAGAAATGCTTAGCCGTATCAACAACCGTACAAAGAAATGCACGATTGCTCTTTGCGGTAAGTATGTTGCTCTTCATGACGCATATCTTTCCGTTGCAGAGGCACTTCGTCACGGTGGCTATGAAAATTCCGCCGATGTTGAAATCAAGTGGGTTGACTGCGAACTTCTCACAAAGTACAAGGTTGACGAGCTTCTCGGTGATGTTGACGGTATCCTCGTTCCGGGCGGCTTCGGCAACAGAGGTATCGAAGGTAAGATTATGGCTGCAAAATATGCCCGTGAGCATGATATTCCGTATCTCGGAATCTGTCTCGGTATGCAGACTGCAGTAATCGAATACGCAAGAGATGTTCTCGGTTATGCTGACGCCAACAGCGGTGAGTTTACACCAGAGGGCAAGCATAATGTTATTGATCTTATGCCTGAACAGGAAGGCATTGAGGATATGGGCGGCACAATGCGTCTTGGTGCATATCCGTGTGTTATCAAGCCCGATTCGCTTATGGCTAAGGCTTACGGTCAGCATGAAATTTCAGAGCGTCACCGTCATCGTTATGAGTTCAATAACGATTTCAGAGAGGAAATTGAAAATGCAGGCATGAAGATTACAGGTACTTCACCTAACGGACTTCTTGTTGAGGCTGTTGAAGTTCCCGACAACCGTTTCTTCGTTGCTGTTCAGTATCATCCCGAATTCAAGTCACGCCCGAACCGTGCTCATCCGCTTTTCAGAGAATTTATTAAAGCATCACTTGAAAAGTAATTGATTTTTCCACTTAACTTTCAGATTTAAAGGACTGATTTTAATGAAGATTAACAGAAATTTTGACAATCTCGTTCCTAACTATCTTTTTGCAGATGTTGCAAAAAAGACAAATGCATATATTGCTGCTCATCCCGATAAAAAGGTTATCAAGCTTGGTATCGGTGATGTAACCCTTCCGCTTGCTCCTGTTGTTGTTGAAGCAATGAAAAAGGGTGCAGAGGATCTTGCTCACAAGGAAACCTTCAAGGGTTATCCCGATTATGAGGGCTACGAGTTCCTCAGACAGGCTATTTCAGATTATTACAAGAGCTTTGGTGTTGCAGTAGGCGCTGACGAAATCTTTGTATCAGACGGTGCAAAGTCTGACTGCGGCAACATAGGCGACATCTTCTCAAAGGATAATGTTGTTCTTGTAACCGATCCTGTTTATCCCGTATATGTTGACTCTAACATTATGGCAGGCAGAGAAATCGTTTATGCCGCATCAAATGAGGCAAACAGCTTTGCCGCTCTTCCCGATGAAAATGTAAAGGCAGACATCATCTACCTTTGCTCACCTAACAACCCGACAGGTTCTGCATACAACGCCGAACAGCTCAAGGCTTGGGTTGACTATGCTCTCAAAAACGATGCAATAATCCTCTACGATTCAGCTTATGAGGCATTCATCACAGAGGATCTCCCTCGTTCGATTTTTGCAATCGAAGGTGCAAGAAAGTGTGCAATTGAAATGTGCTCACTTTCAAAGACAGCAGGCTTCACAGGTACAAGATGCGGTTACACGGTAATTCCTAAGGAGCTTGAGCGTGACGGTCACAATATCTATGCAACATGGTACCGCCGTCAGGCAACAAAGTTCAACGGTGTTTCATGGCCTGTTCAGTGTGCTGCTGCCGCTGTATTCAGCGAAGAAGGTCAGAAGCAGATCAAGGAGAACATTTCTTACTATCAGGAAAATGCAAGAATTATCGCATCTGCTCTTGACGAACTCGGCATCTACTACACAGGCGGTAAGAACTCACCTTACATCTGGCTCAAGTGTCCGAACAATATGGGCAGTTGGGAATTCTTTGACCTCCTCCTCAACGAGGCAAATGTTGTAGGTACTCCGGGTGAGGGCTTTGGCGAAAACGGTGCCGGCTACTTCCGCCTTACATCATTCGGTGACAGAGAAAACACGATTGAGGCTGTTGAGAGAATCAAAAAGGTTCTCACAAACCTCTCAAAGTAATTTTACTGAATTCAGATTATTATATTGAATAAAACACACAGCGGATAACCCGAATTTTAAGGTTATCCGCTGTTTTTATACGGCGAGCCGCCGTTCCCGATTCGTGAAGATAGTTTTAATTAAATCTAAAATTGAAAATTGAAAATGGAAAATTGTGGTCGGGCAGACAGTTTGCAATGTAAAAAACATATTATGCCCGAGCGTAACATTGCAACTGTTCGCACAATTCCTTGTGGGCGGATATTTTCCGCACCGACGCAAAAAAAGGACATTCCATTTGGAATGTCCTTTTGATATCATATTAAAATCAGAACTTAATCTTTTCAGCGATATAATCGTTGAGCTTGTCAATTGCAACTCTTTCCTGCTGCATTGTGTCACGGTCACGAACCGTTACACAACCGTCGTCAACAGACTCAAAGTCATATGTGATACAGAACGGAGTACCGATTTCGTCCTGTCTTCTGTAACGCTTGCCGATTGAGCCTGTGTCATCATAATCAGTCATAAAGTCGGCTGAAAGCTGTTCATAAACCTTGCCGGCCTGCTCGTTGAGCTTCTTTGAAAGCGGAAGAACGCAAGCTTTGTAAGGAGCAAGCGTCGGATGAAGTCTTAACACAACTCGTGTATCCTTTTCGTCAATAACTTCTTCATCATAAGCCTCAACAACAAGAGCAAGGAAAAGACGCTCAACACCGAGTGACGGCTCAATAACATACGGAATGTACTTCTCGTTTGTTGTCGGATCAAAATACTCAAGTGTCTTACCACTTGTTTTGCTGTGCTGCGTAAGGTCATAGTCTGTTCTGTCGGCAACGCCCCAAAGCTCGCCCCAACCGAACGGGAAGAGATATTCAAAGTCTGTTGTGGCTTTTGAATAGAAACAAAGCTCCTCTTTTGCGTGGTCACGAAGACGGAGATTTTCTTCCTTAATATTGAGAGAATAGAGCCAGTCACGGCAGAAACCTCTCCAGTATTCAAACCATTCAAGGTCAGTGCCCGGCTTGCAGAAGAATTCAAGCTCCATCTGCTCAAACTCACGAACACGGAAAATAAAGTTACCTGGTGTGATTTCGTTTCTGAAAGATTTACCGATTTGTGCAACACCGAAAGGAACTTTCTTACGGCTTGTTCTCTGAATGTTAGAGAAGTTCACGAAAATGCCCTGAGCAGTTTCGGGACGAAGATAAATTTCATTCTTGCTGTCCTCTGTAACACCCTGGAATGTTTTGAACATAAGGTTGAACTGACGAATGTCGGTAAAGTTGTGCTTGCCGCAGTTAGGACACGGAATCTCTTTTTCCTTGATGTAATTCATCATTTCTTCATTTGTCCAGCCTGCAACATTTGTACCGTCAAAATCTTCAATAAGGTTGTCGGCACGGTGACGGGTTTTACATTCCTTACAATCCATAAGCGGATCAGAGAAACCGCCGAGATGACCCGATGCAACCCATGTCTGCGGGTTCATAAGTATTGCAGAGTCAAGACCTACATTATATTTGTTCTGCTGAACAAACTTTTTGAGCCATGCGTTTTTGATATTGTTTTTAAGTGCAACACCGAGCGGACCGTAATCCCATGTGTTTGCAAGACCGCCGTAAATTTCGGAGCCCGGGTAAACAAAGCCTCTGTTTTTACACAGGGCAACGATTTTATCCATGGTTTTTTTGCTGTTTTCCATAACTTAACCTCTCTTAACAGATAGATAGATAAAAATAACCATTAAAATAATACAATTATTTGCAACTGTTGTCAAGTAAAAACACCAAATGTTAGCGCATAACAATAGGTTTAAAACAATAATTAGAAAAAATTCACAAACTTGCCAAAAACCACTTGTAAATCTGAACATTTTGATATATAATGTAATTACTCGAAATTTGAGTAACAAAAAAGGAGGAATTAGCGATGAAAAAATCATCCAAGGTTCTCAGTTTGGTGCTTGCAGTTCTTATGGCTGTATCCTGTTTTTCAGGCTTGACCATATTCTCTGCATCAGCTGAAGAAACCGACACAAAAATCTATTTTGACGCATCTAATCTCCCTGCAGATTGGGGAACAACAAAGACAGTATACTGTCACCTTTACGCTGTAGCAGGCGATGATTTACCTGAAACATCTTGGCAGGGTAAGGCAGAGAAATGTAAGCAGGATTCTGCTACAGGTCTTTACTACTTCGATACTGCAAAATTGAAGTCAGCTGACGGCACAAATCACGGCGGTCTTAAAGACAACGCTGACTATGCTGTAATTTTCTCAACAATTGATACTAAATCACAGAGTCACCAGACCTGTAATGTAACACTCGGCAAGCCTTGTCTCGGCGACACAATTTACCTCACAGGCGGTACAGTTGAGAATACCGAAGATTCATCAAAGCGTGACTTTGCTGCAACATGGAAGAAGAACAGCGATAACTACGGTCCAAAGGCTGCAATCACATCACTCGGTCATGTAACTGAGGGCAGATTCCCGATTTACCTTTCAAGAGCAGAAATGGTTGCACAGGCTCTTTTCAACTGGGCTGTTAAGAATGCTAAAAACTACACTCCCGAAACTGTAGCTGACATTTGCGCACAGGTTGAGGCTCAGCCAATGGATGTTTACAACGCTTACGCTGAAATGTATGCAGAACAGCTTGCTGATCCTGTAGCTTATCCCGAGTGTGCTCCGCTTACAACAGTAGCTACACTTCTCGGTATTGATCCTTCAGGTACAACAGCTCCTGCAACAGAAGAACCTACAACTGTTGAGCCTACAACTGTTGAGCCTACAACTGTTGAACCCACAACAGAGCCCACTACAGAACCTGCAACAGAGCCTGCTGACGCAACACAGTATGTTGTAGCAGGTGTTGAGTCACTCACAGGTTATGAATGGCAGGGTTCTCCTGCACTCGCTCCCGAAAACGTAATGACAAAGAGCGGCGATGTTTATACAAAGACATTTACAGCTGTTCCGGTGGGCAAAAGCTATCAGTTCAAGGTTGTTGCAAACACAGGCGACGAGCAGAAGTGGATTGGTTTTGACGGTACAGACAACAATGTAACTTTCGATGTAGTAGAAAGTGCTTGCGATGTAACTGTAACTTTCAATCCTGCTACAAACGAGATTACTGTAACAGGTGACGGCGTTAAAATGGTTACAGACCTTGAAATCAACAGCATTACAGTTGTTGGTAACGGCGAAAACAGCTGGCTTAACGGTGTAGCATGGGGTGTTGACGCTGAAGTTAACCACATGACTAAGATTGCTGACAAGGTTTATCAGATTACATACACAGGTATCGAGTCTGCTGACGCTGCATACCAGTTCAAGTTTGCAGTTAACGACGATTGGGCTGCTAACTGGGGCCTTTCTGTGCAGAGCGCAGCTGCTATAGGCAAGGATTTTGACCTTACATTTAATGGTGAAAATATGCTCCTTAACACAGTTTCTGCCGGTTATCCGGAAGATTCACTTGTTGATGTAACAATCACACTTGATCTTACAAACTTTGATTATCCGTCACGCTCAGGTGCTAAGGCTAATATTAAGATTGACGGTAACCGTGTTCCGCTTCTCGGCGATGCTGACGGTGACTACTCAATTACAGTTGTAGATGCTACAACAATTCAGAAGATTGCTATCAACCTTATGAGTATTGCTGCTGATGATGCTAACGCATTCAAGACATGTGATGCTAACGAGGATGGCAGAATCTCAATCAAGGATGCTACTATCGTTCAGAAGTACATCGTTGGCGGTTACGAAACAGGCAATGTCGGTTTACCGATTACTGTTGAATAATTAATCGCTGTTGATTAAATTCACAATTGCAATTTACCCCACAGGGTTTTCCTGTGGGGTTATTTTTTGCCGTAAAACAAGGAAATTTTGCCGATAAAGGTGCAAAGTACAGTAATATGTGGTATAATCATAGTGCAGATGTTCCGCTTTACTCATACGATGGGTTTGTTCTGAATTTAAGCAGAGTTATATTTTTCTTAGACTCCGAGGAGCTGATGCTCTGCGTCAATTAAAAATGTTCAAAAGGGAAAGAGGCGAAGGATGTATGTATATTCATGATATTTCGAGAGACACTCTTACAACCGAAACATATCCGGGTGATCCCGAAACTGTTGTGACTCCGCTGAGAAGTATTGATGAAGATGACGAGTGCAATCTTTCGCAGATTTCTATGTGCGTTCATGCAGGCACGCATATTGACGCTCCTCTCCACTTTTGCCCTGACGGCAAGGGGATAACCGATTTAAGGCTCAACACTTTCTACGGAAAATGCACCGTTATAACGGTCAAGGGTGTGCTGACAGGTGAAGATATGGACAAGCTGTTGCCGTATTGCCGAAAACGCATACTCTTTCGTGGAAACGGCAAAACATACCTTTCACATTCTGCCGCAATTGTCCTTGCACAAAGCAGGGTGGTGCTTGTCGGTACGGATGCCGAGTCAATCGCACCTCCGTTTGATGAAGTTAAAACACATCTTGAACTCGGCAGAGCGGATATTGCCGTTCTCGAAAATCTCAATCTTTCGGGAGTGGCTGACGGCGAATATGATTTGTGTGCGTTTCCGATAAAGCTCGGCGGAGTTGAGGCGGCACCATGCAGAGCAATACTTTTTGAACAGGAAAAAGGATTAAACTAAGGTGATATTTATGGTAAAAATGGTAGTATTTGATCTTGACGGCACGCTTATAAATTCGCTTACCGATCTTGCTATAAGTGTGAACTACGGTCTGAAGCTTAACGGCCTTGAAGAAAAGCCGGTTGAAAATTATAAAACATATGTCGGAAACGGCAGAGAAATGCTCATCAGAAGGGCAATGGGAGATGCGTGGACCGACCACGAGCTTTTTGAAAAGGTCAAGGCTGATTATGACAGACACTATGCCGTTCATTGCAACGACCACACCTCCGCATATGACGGTTGTGCCGAAATGCTTGAAAAGCTTGCAGAAAAGGGTGTAAAAACAGGTGTGCTTTCAAACAAGCCCGATGAATTTGTTGATAAAATGCTGAAAAAAGCATTCCCAAATCACAAGTTTACTCAGGCATGGGGGCAGAAGCCACAGTACAAGACAAAGCCCGAGCCTGATGCTCTGCTTGCACTCCTCGATATGAGCGGTGTAACTCCCGAAGAATGTTTCTATGTCGGTGACAGCGATGTCGATGTCTTTACGGCAAACAATGCGGGCATAAAAATGGCAGGTGTTTCATGGGGATTCAGGGGCAAAAACGAGCTTATGAACGCAGGTGCGCCGTTTGTTGCTGACACAGCCGAAGAACTTTTTGACTACATTTGCAAATTTATATAATAGTATGAACAAGATAAACTATCAGAAAGAACTCGACAGGGTGATTGACAAAATCACGAAAGAGGGCAGAGTACCGAAGTTGCTTTTGCATGTGTGTTGCGCCCCGTGTTCGTCATACTGCCTTGAGTATCTTTCAAAATATTTTGATATAACGGTCTATTTTTACAATCCGAATATTTCGATTGCGGATGAGTATAATTACCGCCTGAGCGAAGAAAAGCGTCTTGTGTCGCTTATGCCGTTTGAATATCCTGTAAAGGTGGTCGAGGGAGATTATCTGCCAAAGGATTACTTTGATTATGTCAAAGGTCTTGAAAATGAACCCGAGGGCGGAAAGCGGTGTGAAAAATGTTTCAGACTGCGACTTGAATCCTCTGCACGCTACGCAAAGAAACACGGCTTTGATTATTTCACAACCACGCTTACAATCAGTCCGCTGAAAAATGCGCAGTTGCTCAATTCAATCGGTGCGGAGCTTGCCGAGAAGTACGGCATTCCGTGGCTGTACAGCGACTTCAAAAAGCGTGAAGGCTACAAGCGTTCAATCATCCTAACAAAAGAATATGCCCGCAACCACCAAAACTATTGCGGCTGCGTCTTTTCAAAAAGGGATAGTGTTACCGCTGAAAACTAAACTGAAAAAACCGATGCGTCATTTTGATGCATCGGTTTTTTATGAATGAAAATAAAATTACAAAAAGATAAATCCCCCTCAGAATTTCTGACGGGGATTAATCGTGTTTGCAAATTATTTAACTGAGGTTAACGCATATTAACTTGGTTGTTTTACACAACCGATTTGAGGTATTCGACAATTTCCTGCTGTGTACTCATTTCAAGCACCTTTGCAGTAACTTTGTCTGCCTCTTCTTTTGTCCATGTGGAAATTATTTTTCTCACATTGAGAACTGACGGAGCGGAAACGCTGAATTCTGTGAGTCCGAATGAAATAAGCAACGGAATCATCAGCTTGTTTGCGGCAGCCTCACCGCACATTCCAACTGAAATGCCGTTCTGAACACCGCACTCAATTGTGCGTTTAATCATTCTGAGAACGCTTGGCTGAAGGGGAGAGTAGAGGTAAGACACATCGTTGTTGCCTCTGTCACAAGCCATTGTGTAGCCTGTGAGGTCATTTGTGCCGATGCTGAAGAAGTCTGCCTCTTTTGCAAGCATATCTGCGATAACTGCCGCAGACGCTGTTTCAACCATAACACCAACCTGAATGTTTTCGTTGAAATTTATGCCCATATTGCGTAAATCGGCTTTGCATTCTGCAACAAGCTTTTTGCCCTCACGAAGTTCATCCATAGTTGTGATGAGCGGGAACATAATCTTGACGTCACCGAATGCGCTTGCACGCAAAATGGCTTTAATCTGTGATTTGAAAAGTTCACGGTTTTTAAGGCAATATCTGATTGCACGGAATCCCATGAACGGATTTTCTTCTTTTTCAAGTCCAAGGTACGGAATGTCCTTGTCACCGCCGATATCAAGTGTTCTGATAATCAGCGACTTGCCCTTTAAGATAAGAGCCGCCTTTTTGTAGGCCTCAAACTGTTCGTCCTCTGTCGGAATTGAAGTTCTGTCCATGAACAGAAACTCTGTTCTGAAAAGTCCGACACCCTCGCCGTCTGCATCAACTGCCTTGACAGCGTCTTCGGGTTTTCCTATGTTGCAGAAAAGTTCATAAACTTCTCCGCTTGCGGATTTTGTTTCTCGTCCCCTGTAATTTTCAAGCTCTTTGCGTTCTGCAAGAAAAGCGTCACGCTTTTTGGAGTATTCTGCAACTGTGTTATCATCCGGATTAACAATTACAGCACCCTCACTGCCGTCAACTACAACTGTGTCGCCGTTTTTCAGGCTTGATGCGACACCCTCAACACTGAGTACGGCGGGAATCTCAAGCGCTCTTGCAAGAATTGCAGAGTGGGAAGTTGTTCCGCCTGTTTCAGTAATAATGCCTGCTATGTTTTCTTTTACAATACCTGCCGTAACAGAAGGAGTAAGCTCTTTTGCAACAAGCACAGTGCCTTTTGGCGCATCGCTTACTTTAATTTCGTTTACTCCGAGAAGAATGCCGAGGACACCGCTCTTGATATCTCTGACATCAGCCGCACGCTGTTTTGTAAGCTCATCGTCAGCTGCCGAGAACATTGCAATAAACATATCGCACATATGCTCAAGAGCAGATTCAGCACATTGACCGTCTGCAATCAGCTTTTCAATTTCACCGCTGAGATACGGATCTTTGATAATCTGAATGTGACCTGCAAGAATTTCTGCCTCTTTTTCACCGGCTGAACTGCGAAGATTTTCTGCCTGTTTTTCAGTATTGTAGCAAAAAGCATCTACTGCTGCCTTAAAACGCTGTGACTCTGCCTCAGTATCTGTTACTGTTCGTGGAGTGTATTCAAGCGAATGTTCTTCAATAAGCATTACCTTACCGATTCCGATACCCTCGGATGCGGCTGTTCCGTGTAGCATAATCTTCACCTCTTGTAACTGGTCTGTCGGTGCCATTGCTCGCCAAGACCGCTCTCAATGAGCTGTACTGCCTCTGCAAGTGCCTCGTTTTCGTCAGCACCGTCGCAAACAACTTCAATTTCACTGCCGCACTTGATGCAAGCCGCAATAATGTTGAGAAGGCTCTTTGCGTTGTACTGATTGCCGTTGAATTTGATTGTTACATCACAGCTGTATTTGCCCATAGCTGTTGCAAAAACCGATCGTGGTATGCTTCC
>OGLC01001482.1_pt1 | contig 10722 bp, 10 predicted proteins | sample 1572751 | NCBI WGS metagenome assembly OGLC01 (sample SAMEA2581897, study PRJEB24529) | metagenome | biome: Human gut stool | place: China | collected 2011
TTTTAAGTTTACTGTGATTAAAGCTGTTGGCCATAGAGTAGAGCCTTGTGCCAACAGCTTTTTTTATTAATAATAACTGATATTCTTTTGCATTCACCCCTTCATTGATAACGGTTTCATCAGCTTCGTATTCATGAATATTCTGCAATTCCTGCTTGAGCAGCCATGCTCCGGGGTTGAACCACTGAAAGAAGATACAAACATCGGCAATCAACAAGTCTATAGAATGGCGGTTACGAATATGCGCTGTCTCATGAATCAGAATTTCCCGTCCATTCTCTTCCAAATCCTTCCGGCTAATGACGATGTATTTCATCCAACTAAACGGAGCAACAGCCCGGTCGTGTACTACCAGCGTAATGCCTCTTTCCTGTTTCTCCCGCCTGCCGGAACAGATTAGTCTGATCAGACACAACAAAGAATAGACATTACGACAGACGAGAACGACAATTCCGGTCAGATAGACCAATAAAACTATTTGTATCCAAGAAAGAGAAACCGAATCGGGTGCCTGTTGCCATTCTCCTGTTTCGACTTCGGCAGGAACAGCATTCTCCATCTCTGCCATCATCAGTAATTGCTCGATGGAAAGAACAGCCTGTTGCACTTCAACCTGATGCCGTGTAGTCACTTCGATACAAGGAATGAGTAATGAAAGAAGCAATACTCCCAGCAAAGCAACACGATTGAAGCGATGAAATGTCTCCCTGCTCAACAATAACTTGAAAAACAGATAAAAGAGAACGAGGCAAACGGCTGATTTTAATATATAAATGAAGAAAGCTCCCATGATACAAAGTTTATGCTATGAATATTTCCGGTTTCGCCGGTTCTTACTTCTGTGTCAGTTGTTTCTTAAATTCATCCCAATAGTTCGGATTCTTTTTAGAAACAAGTACCCAAATTCCATTCTTGGCTTTCTGGCCGAATTTCTTCTCCAGCCCCGTACTTTCAGGCAAAATAGCATGCGTTTCTATGATATCGTCTTTTGCCAGTTGCATGAGTTGCTGATAGGTGATTTCCTTTCCATCCAACAAAATCAGTTGACCACTATACCCTATTCCGCCTTCTTTCTTAGCATACATATCAAAAAAGGCATCTACATCATTCGTCTCTATAATCGTCCGTGAAGTGGTTGTAGTCGAGGAAGTTACAAAAGAGTCAGCAGCATTGGAAGCAGCCTTGCTGACATTACTTCGTTTCTCGCCATAATTCTCATTCAATGACTTCAACATACCTTTTTTCACGTCCTCCACGAATTCTGCCAAACGTTCCGCAGTCCATGGAACAGAAGAAGAAAGGCGCAGCAATTCCCCGTTTTCTTTCTTATATATTGCTTTAGTGCTTACCAAGCCATCCCCGTTCTGATAAGATTGTGCGCTAGACCAGCCAAATCCTTCAGGCAACCGTAACTTTTCCGAATCCAATCTTAGTATCTGCACTGTATCCGATTCGGTATAACTTTCCTTCACGGGTATCTTCTCGAAGTGCAACACAGGATGCAAAGAATCAGTCTGACAGGCAGGCAGCGTATCATTCGCTGCAACATTGCTCGTCTCCTTATGATTATCGGCCCATGCACTGCAAGTAAAAAGAAACATTGTCACAGTAGCCAACGGCAGAGCAATCGAATACTTCAACTGTTTCATGGAATTAGATTTTTCTTTTGACATCATGTTTATTTGTTTTTAAGTAAATTGTGTTTATTCATAGTACCATAATAGTCTCGTTTACTTCCGATGTGCCTGTTCCACTTCCTGAATCAGTTGTTTCAGCTCATCCAAAGAAATGTCTTCCTCTTTGACCAAAGACGAAACAGCACTCAAATATGAATTATTGAAATACTTGCTGATTACATTCCGCAGTGTTCCTTTACGGAAATCTTCTTCGCTGACAACGGGATAGTACTGATAAGTATTCCCAAAAGTATGATGAGCTAGAAATCCCTTATCTTCAAGCCCGCGAACAATTGTAGATAACGTATTGAAATGAGGCTTCGGTTCCTCATAGAAAGCCAACATTTCTTTCACAAACAAAGGGCCTTTCTCCCAGAAATACCCCATCAGTTCCTCTTCTTTTACTGTCAATCCTTTCATATGTACAACATTGTTTGTTGCAAATAACGAGAAGTTTTAGTTCATAAACTAATTTTCATAGTTAAAGTAAACTAAAAGCTTTAGTTTATCTTCTTTTCTAACAATTCCAATGAGCTATTCCTGTTTCAGTATTCAGAACAGACTCTTTCTTCCATTTATCTGCTTATCCTTTATTTCTCAGCTCCTAAAAAAAATAGAAAAAGATATTTTAGTCTCACGGTCTCATCAATTATAACATAACTAACAGACTATAAGCCATATAAATAATGAGAGATACTTTTCACACCAGCATCTCTCATTATTTTCTCCATGAAATTGGTAAGCGTCTCGGCGATGCCGTGTTTTTCTTCAAAAAATCAGATAATCCTTTTCTTTTCAGATTCTACTTCTGTTTTCCTTCCATTTGTGTGGCAATAAATCTCTATATATTTTCCTGTCTGTATTTGGTGGTAACTTCGCCGCTTTGTTAATCACATCGGCTATATATTCGAATGTATTTATGCCATGCATCCTGCACGAACATGCCAATGAATATAGTATTACCCCTCTTTCAGCTCCCTTATGGCTTCCGAAGAAAAGCGAGTTTCTTCTGGATAGTGATATATACCGATTATACCTCTCGACAAGGTTGTTGTCCAGATAATACTCCCCTTTGGTAAAGATATCCTCTATGGCCTTCCACTGGGATAGTGTGTAATTAATGGCCTCCGCCATTTGGCTTTTCGGTAATAAGTCCGGCTTTGCCTGCAGGCTCAATAATTTCTTTTTTATCTTCCTGAGTATTGGCGGGGCATACTGTTTTCTATGTGCAAGATTGTCTTTGATTGTCCATCCCTGATAGCCTGTCCGATGTTCATGTTCCTTTTGGTACAGTTGGTTTATCATTTCAACTATCTTTCGGGCGTCCGGTTCCTTATCCTGTTCAAGAAACTTTCGTTTGACGTGCTGAAGACATGCGATCCTCGTGATATTGTGATATTGGTCGGTTTCCAGTTTCCTGTATGGGGCGTATGCATCACTTTGTACTGTTCCTTTATAGGTTTTGAGGAAATCAAAAAGCACCTCCTGCCTGCGTGATCCGCCCTCATAGAAATAGAGCACCAGCTTTAAGGTCGCTGCCGCCGCTGCCCAGATATACCCTTTTCGTACCCCTTTGCCTTTACTGTTCTTTTCCGGAACCAGTACTTTGTGATATGTTTCGTCACAACAGAGGTAGGGATCTTCAAGCACCACTTCCCTGAGTGCTTCATAGAGGTTTTCGAACAAAACAGCCGTTTTACCCAGCAGATGATGGGCGGTGGGCTTTTCGAGTTTGAACCCGTTCTCCCGAAAGAAGTTAACGATACGTTCCACACTCATGGAGTAGATATATCGCAACTGGCATAAACCGGCAACGAACGAACCGTCATATTGGGAATTCAGAAAAGGGGCGGCGGGGGCGCAACCGCTGAAGACCGTTTCATTAAAGCTATAAATATTCTGTCGATAAATGTACTTAATGAACTTTGGCGGAATATAGACATATCGGATAGAATCACGGTATCCCATAAACTTGGCAAGAGACATACTGAAAAGGGGATGGTCGGGATTGACTTCGATTATCTTTTCTTCCAGTTCAAAATGCTCTTTACGTTTGGAGTTGTTATTCCCCCGTTCTTTGGGGGAAGCGGACGGACGGGACGGAGCTGTCTCAGAAGCGGGTTGCGGCTTATCAGGTATTTGCTTTTCAGACTCATTGCTGATAAGCTTACTCAAACTGCGGCTAATGTTCTCCTGCTTTTTCAGTTTGCCGTTCTTCAGCGTCAGCGCTTCTTCCAGAGATTGAACGGCATCGGTCAGTTGCTTAACCTGTGAAGTCAGTTCACAGATCAGACGCTGACTTTGTTGCTCACGCTGGTCAGCAGCTTTAATCTGTTCCTTGAAATGTCTGTTCTGTTCCTCCAGAAGCTCTATGACCCGGTCTTTTTTCATACCTCAAAGATACGAAAAAAGAACCGGGCAACAAAGCTTTTTATTATAAATCTACGTTGTAACACATTGTTTATCAATCATTTGGCGTTTCTATAGCTTCAGCCGAAATCGTTTCCTGCACTTGGCTGACCGGAGGGAGACGCCCTGCATAATCAAAAAGAAACTCTTCCAGGAAAGCTCGTAAGCACCCGTAGAAGGATTAAAACGCGGGACTTCGAAGGTACCTTCTTCCAGGCGCTTCTGGTAAAGAATAAAACCATCCGTATCCCAACGTAAAATTTTAACCATGTCCCGTTTGTGGGAAAAGAAAACAAAAACATCTCCTGAAACGGGAGAAAGTGACATGTCGGACTTGACCAGCTGATAAAGTCCTGTCATACCTTTACGCATATCGACATAATGCTGGTACAGGTAATAACGCATATTTTCGGTTAAAGCAAACATGACTGCTCCTCCTGTATCTTACGGTTATAAAGGTCAATAAAACGGTGAATACCAAAAGAACTTCCCTGCTTGATGGAAATAATCACCCCATCCGGAAAAGTAATATTGATACCATAAAGCATATCCGAAGAAGAGGACGGACGGACCGAAGGCGCGGATGAGGGAACCAAAGGACTGAAGCAGGGCACCGGCTTTGCGGAGGAAGAAACCGAAAGGGAAGAACGAAGTTCACGAATGCGAATGCCGTGCCGAGAAAGCCAGAGTTCCATACCATGATAATTAACATGACACTCATGACAATAACTACGAAGAGTTAAACAGGGAGAAGATATCAGACGGGATTTATACTCAGACAGGGTTTGAGTGTATAAAGCATGTGCAGTCATATAAGTAGGAATTGATTAATATGAAAGCAAAGATATGAAGAAGTAGAATTAAAGAAAAGACGGCATCGCCGAGACGCTTACTAAAAACAGCTTTAATTTGGCTTATCTCTCATCCTTTTTTAGAGTATCTCTCATTCCCTTTTCTTTTGTAAGTAGATAATTTGAGGGTTAATATCTCATATATCGGTTTCAAATTACAGGTACTTTGTAGCTAGGATACCTTATATCTTTGCCATATTAAGCCTGCATACTTCTGTTTTCTTACCGACATCTTCATCGTTCCACTCGGGTGAAACGATTGTGCCACTAAAGTAGAGAGATCTGTTTACGTTAGTGATGAGATCAGACCACTCGGGTGGAACGATGAAGATCTCCTATTAAAAATCTGATAACAATAGGTGAAAAGCACCACAGGATAGGGTCTTTTGCATGAGAAAAAGCGGTAAAGCTTATCTATTCCATCATTTCTCTGCCTACAACGTTTATGAGTTTTAAGTCATAGTTATCATCGTGGGCATCTTGGAATAATTGCCAGATCATCACGCCGGCATAATCGTTTTCTTTGATGAACTTACATTTGTTGGCTATAGTAGGGCGACCGTTATAATAAGTCTTGCCTATATTATCCTTGTCTGCAGCTTCATTTCCAAGATGTTTGAGTATGCCGCTGTAACGAATTCCACGTACATCGTCTACTGCGCCTTGCAGACTTTCCTCCCAGGAATATCCATAAAAAGGAAGTCCTCCTACTATTTTACTTTTGGATGCCCGGCATTGCTCGTTCCAGTATTTGAGGTCTTTTACAAAGTCCTCGTAAGAGGCATGCTGAACCGGAGTGTCAGTAAACGCTCCACGGTCATAACTCATCAGGTTGATATAGTCGAAGTATTGCTCCCATTCGGTTCCGTAATTAAGCCAGCGGCTGTTGACTGCACAAGTCATCAGCATACCTTTCTCTTTAGCCAGATATAAACCTCTGGCAAAAACCAATAACGAAGGGAAGTTCTTATCCCAGTTGTCATACTCCTCATAATCAATGTCGAAGCCATCCAGCTTGTATTCTTTGGTGAATGCAATCACCTGCTGTATCAGTTCCTTTCTGGCTTTCGGATCGTTGATGGCAGCCGTAAATTCTCCCGGACTGTTCTTTGCCAGTGATATCAGTATCTTGACATTATGTTTGTGGGCTGTTTCCCGTACACTTTCAATTCTTTCCCGGACAGGATCAATGTTCAGAGTGCCATCTGCTTTTACCCTTGCAAAGCTGGCATTGATATGTGTCAGATATTTCCATTCTATCGAAGGGAATAAACTTTCAAATTCCCAATCATCGAGCGGGAGATAGCCGATAACTACTTTCTGAGTGACTTCCGGTTGGGGCTGAGGCTGCGGTTGAGGCACATTGGGCTCTTGTGGGTTGTTGGTACTGGAAGAGGGTCCGCAACTAGTGAATAAAATGCTTACAACTGTTAATAATACGTATAATAAATTTCTCATAATGAATTGATATTAAGTGAATATTGCTTTTTTACTAGTTTATAACCAAATGATTTTTCCATCTTCATAAAGGAAGATTCTATGATGTTCTTGAGTATTTTTACTGCAGTGACTTAGTCTCAATAATGCCTTTCGGGGGACATTGTTGAATATAAGATAGCTGCCATTCCCTTCTTTGCGTTCAATTGTACGCCACTCATTTTCCCAATATGATAATTCATATGTGTTCGACTTGCCAAGCCATGATCTTATATAGGGACTTATTCCTATGGCAGATAATTTGTATTCATTATTTAAATCAAAATCAATATATCCTTTGGAGACTTCTCCACTGAAGGCGGTATCACTCAATCCGTCAATTAGCATTTCCGGTTTCTCATCTTCGTTATTATGCGGTAAAGGAGACAGGATTTGAATGCCGGTGATCAGTTTGTCTGCACTATAAAATGAAAGTTCTCCCAGAGCAATGCCGGGCGATGGTAAATAAAGCCGGACAAATCGATAAGACATCGGGTCGTCTATTCTGAAAAGTTGATGTTGTATCTGTAATGTATCAGTGATGGTATACAATAGTTTATCTTTTTTCCCGTTTTTCATTCCCCAGAGTTCGCCTCCTTTTAATGAAGTCAGATTCTTCCTGTTCTCGTTGAACGGTACTTGACCCGCAAAATTGCGAATTACGACTTGTCCCTTTTCTCCGTTGGCAGACAGACTTTGCAGGGTACCGTCGGATTTTAACCAGAACGGCTGTCCTGCCGGTATGCTTTTCCCTTTTACATAATAAGTAGGAAGGTATACAATATCTTTGCCCATTTTGTCGAATGTCACTTGTTGGTCTTTTATCTTGCCCCACTGAACAGGAATCCAGTCTTGATAGTTGTAAACTGATAAATAAGCATAGCCGGGGATCGGATTAATGGAATCTGTATTCAATATCACTCGTATATCTTGGGTTTCAAAATATTCAGAAGATACGTCTGTTTTCTTTTCATTCAGAAATAGAGGCGGAATATCCTCACGTACAACTTTCTTATCGGATAATGGGCCTTCCGTATGATTGGAGAAAGTCTTGCGATAGACTTTGGGTAGTCTGAACTTCCCCCAAAAGCTATCGTATGATTTGTTATTATAAATACGTTTATATTTCCAACGGTCGTCATCCCAGAATGCTTCAAAAGCATAAGACTCCCCGTTTACAATGATCACGTTCCAGCTGTGCCCTCCGTTGCGATTGCCCCATACGGGAACGAAATCTACGGCGGCAGCCATTCCTACAGATGAAAGTAGCAAGGAGTTGAACCAGCATCGCTGTTCGCATGTACCGGTTTTTATCTTTTCGAATGTAGATGCTGTTAATATTGGGATGAGTGGAACATAGTAGGGAGAATGAACGATATCTTTATAAAGAAACAATAAAGAGTCGGTCTCCTCCATGACATTCTTTCCATGTGTTGTATAAAAGTCTTTATGATGCCGTCGATAATACCTGTCTCTTGAATTGTCGATTACCAACCCGTTCTCTCTTCGATATGGCAAGATATATTCACAAAAATCATGAAAGGAACAATTTTGTGTATATACGTTTCCTTTCCATGCTTTGAATGCCATTTCTATTTCAGAAATAATAGTCGAAGCTGTTAAGTGCTCTGCATCACACATCCTTTTTACCGTTAATTCGTCAGAGTATACAAAACAGAATACTTGCCATAAACTGTCAATTTCTTCTCCGCATTTCTTATTTATTTCATAATTGTACTTCTTTCTGACATTGTCGTATATCTTGTAAAAAGGGGCATATACAGTTTGCAAGCTGGAGTCATCGGCGTATGATCCCTGCATGTTGGAGATTAGAAACTTGGCAGCTTCAAGTTTCAACGAGTCGTTTGCGTAATGTTTTAAAACCTTTTGCAGTTCCGAACGGTTTTCTTTGGCGGATGACAACGTTTTGTCTAAAGGACCTTTTGGAGTGCAAGAAACTAGTAGAAGCATTCCGGAAATATATAAATAATTTAACCATTTCTTTTTCATCATCCTATCTTTTAAGGTCTATTCCCAATAAAATGTATACTCCTTTTCGTAGAGTTCTTTATTCCGTTTTCCATTGTCATCTCTTTTAAAAGTCCAACTATAAACTACACAATGTAATTGTATCTTATATATTGAATCCAAGTCTTTTACATATCCTCCTTTTTTTAGCTCTAATAAACTGATATTACTTTTTTTAATTTCTCCCGGGAGGAAATTAAGATATAACTCTGTTGGATGATACATACATCTGCTATAGCCTATTTTTTTATTGTTCTTATCATAAATATTAAGATCGTAAAAACTTCCTGTATCGCTACCGTCATTCGTTTGGGAATGCCGGAGAATAGCTTCAAGATTCTTATCGTTGTTTTTGAAAGTAAATGTCAGGCATTTCTTTTCTTTGTCAAATGTAACATCGAGGCTCATTTGACGCTGTTGACACATTATTGGTAACATTGTAATTAGTAATACTGTTGTAATAATTGTTTTCATTGTATTTATATGTGCTGATTGTCGAAATTTTAATATCTATAATAAGAGACTATTCTATCTTAGAATAACCTCTTATTATAGAAACTGCTTTTATCACCATTAAAGCTAAAGATAGGCTATTTAGGTTCTATTGCCCACCATTGGTATACATAATTCAATGTTTTAGCCAAGGGGGTTAATGTATACTTTAGACCAATTAACTTGGTCTCTATTTGACGGTAAATAGAGACGGGTATAGTGGCATAAGGTGTGAAATCGGCAAAATTAAAAAGAACTTCGCTTATTCTTCCTGTTTCAGAATCGGTATAAGTAATTATTGTAAGTTCCCATCCTTTCATCTTTCCTTTATAGTTGATAAACGCATTATTAACAATTACTTTGAAAATAGAGTCATTATAAGTCTCATTCTTATCTTTAACGTATAAGGGGGTATAATTTTCTGGAGTTACATAAAATGGGGTATTTGTGCCTTTCTTCATTTGTTTTATGTATGTCCATTTATTATTCTTGTTATACAAATTTATATCCCCGCTCTCAGTATCTACATCGCATTGATAGATGTATCCCTGCTCGTTAAAAGTTTTAGTTGTTGTATAATAATTTGTTTGAGCAATAGCCAATGAAACATTATACAATAGGCTGATTAATATAAATATATTTTTCATATTTCTTTGTTTATTATTGATACAAACTTCTTAAATTGTTGAAATTATCTAATCCTTTTCTGCTATTAAGCCAAGGATAATCAATATTATCATACCCCACGTCTCTGAAGTCACTTATAATTTTAGGAATTATTTTTTGCAATTTTCCAGCAGTTATCCCAGGTCGTAAATTGCCAAACTCATCGATATACCTTACCAAAAGACGTGTTGCATTCCATCTAGAGTCATTCTTACTCTTTTCATACCACCAAGTCCTTTCGCTTTCCTCCAAACTATTTATATATATTTGCTGAATGAGATGTGCTTCGAATTCTTGATTCAACTGCGTTGCATTCCATGTTTCTTGCTCTGTATATGATTGGAGAGCATGAACCATCTCATGCAAAAGAGCACTGCTAGTTATATCCATTCTCATTTTAATACCTCCTAAACCAGGATCGAAATTACTATTCATATTGTCACTAACAAATTGAATAATCAAAGTTTTTCCTTTAAGTGCTTCTTGTAATTTGTGATATAATGCTTCACCAATCTTGGTCTTAGTCATTTTATCAAGTAGATTCTCAATTGTTTTCCAGCTATTATCTGTCATATTGGAATTACGAAATATCGCTTTTGCTTTAGGAGCCACTGGTTGATAACCTCCTCCAACGCCACCACCACTATCTACTTCTGGAGGAAACCATGTATGGGCATTACCATTTTCATCATGGTATATGTTGTTGCATACTAATTTGGTTTCATATTTTGTTCGAGTACGGCACTCGATACCGAAGCCGATTCCGTATTCAGGATCTTCATAAATAAATGGTGTACATTCATCATATTCAACAAAGACACTTTCATAATGACATTCTGAACTTTCGCTACGTGTATCCGCAGTAGCTTGCATTTTTAGTCCTTCTTCTGTCCCCTGGCTAATCGTTGCTACGATTTTTCCATTTTCATATTGCCAACCATTAACTAAGCCACCTTCCGGTTCATAGAAGTAAACACTGCCACTTAGATCAGGAGCACGATACAAGTAACTATTATCTTCAAAGTGTTTAGCTTTCATAAGATAGTCATAAGTACCTACGATATGCATTACAAAATTGATGATTTCCCCTGTTTCCAGATTCTTGATGATCACCATTCGGGATA
>OGLC01001484.1_pt1 | contig 10710 bp, 8 predicted proteins | sample 1572751 | NCBI WGS metagenome assembly OGLC01 (sample SAMEA2581897, study PRJEB24529) | metagenome | biome: Human gut stool | place: China | collected 2011
TTCCATCGCGGCAGCCAGAATATAACCGGCAGATCTGAAGCTCAGAGGATCCTGGAGGTAACGCTTGGCGTCTTTCTTCCAGAGGTAAGAACCCTTCAGGTTAGCAAGGACAGCTTCAGCGGCTTCGTGTCCCTGAGGCCAGCCTTTGGTTTCAACAGTGTGCCAGAGATACGGAGAGACGTTGCCGTTTAAGGCTTCTAAGCTGGAAGCGATTACAACCGGGCTCAGGGCGAGGTAGTGTTCTGCTTTCTTAACAGCGGCAATAGACTGGGCTTCTGCCACGTTGCTGTTGGACAGAATGGAGATGCCGTCCATGCCGAAGGGATGATAGGGCTGAAGTTTAAGTTCTTTACGAACCTGAGCGGCAGGAACGCGTTTGCCTTGGTAGCTCACATCCCATTCGCCCATGAGAGCCAAGCCGATGTGGGTTGCCATGCTCAAGTCGTTTGCACCTTCAGATCCGCGAGAAGGAATCAATGGGCAAACGTCATTGTTGATGTATTCCTGGAAAGCTTTGGCAGCGGCCTCGCTCATACCGGTGTAGCCGGCAGCCATCTGGTTCAGACGGATGACCATAGCCATCTTGGAGATTCTGTCATCGAAGTAGGGTTCCAGACCGGCGGCCTGAATACGCATCTGGCGTTCGTTGAACTTAATAGAAGCGCTGCGGTTAGGCTCGGCTTCAACAGAGGCGCTGGCAACTTTTTGATCTTTCAAAGCACCGTAGTTGACGGTTAAACCGTAAATATCACGACCGTCGGTAGCAGCATCGATCGGGGCTTTGTAAGAAGCCTTGATTCTTGCCCAGCCTTCAGGTGTGACGGCAACTTTTTCTCCGGGCGCGGAAATGGCCCAAAGTTCGTCCACGGTCAGTGTGCGGCCGTCAAGATTATGTGTGGCAGCAAAGGACAAAGGCGCGATGGCAAGCAGAGTGGTTTTTTGATGAGAGTTCTCCTTGGTGATTTAAGCTTGGTTATCTGAAATTAGTCCACTGAGTTTGATGACAGTTGCTGCATAAGTCTTGATTGGCTTTGTGTTCGGAGTGGCAAACGACACAATCTACCGTGTTTCCATAGTGAGCGGACTGATGCGGATATTTATCCTGCGGGTTGGCTTTGGTCTTAATTTGTGCCATCGGTCCGTGACAGCTTTCACACTTTTGAGTCGAAGGCTTTGTAAATTCAGTGGTGTTGTCGTGACAAGTCGAGCACTGCATTTGAGCTGCCATGCTGTGCTTCATCGGCATACCGGCAAGAACCGGAGCATCGGCAGCGAAAGCAGAACAAGAAAGCAGGGCAGCGAAGAGCGGAATAAAGAATTTTTTCATGTTAGTTCCCCTGTGCTTTGAGATAAGCGGCAGCGTTTCGGCCGGCTTCCAGTCCGAATACCATGCAGTCAACGGAAGAGCATCCTCCGAGACGGTCCATACCGTGGACACCTCCGGTCACTTCACCGGCTGCGTATAGTCCGGGAATCGGAGCAAGAGTTGCCGTTGAAAGAACTTCTGATCTCGGATTCACAGCGATGCCGCCCATGCAGTAGTGAAGTTTCGGAGTCAGGCGCATTGCATAGAACGGAGCTTTGAGCGTCTGTTTAACATCAAGAGGCTTAGCAAACGGGTCTTTCAGAGTGCCGGCAACGATCTTGTTGTATTCATCGACTTGCTGCTGAAGTGCTTTAAGCGGGATGTCATAAGCTTTAGCAAGATCCGCAAGTGTCTCGTAACGGAAGACTGTTTTGTCTCGATAAGCCGCTTTGAAACCTTCCGCGTGTTCTGTCGTTTTTTCTCCGCAGAAAACGATCGGATAGTTGATCTTGTCAGGTGTACTTTCGCTTAAGACGTTGAGTTCGGTATCAGCGCGAGTGCGACGGTCGGCAAGTTCATTCATGAAGCGGCGGCCGGTCTTCGGATTGACAGCCATTCCTTCGGCAAAAGCGTAGTCAGCGAAGAAGCTTCCTGGGCCGGCACCCTTTTCGTCTGGAGATGCCCAAGGTCCTAACTGGTACATGTCAAGCATGGAGGGCAGGCAGCCTGACTTCAACAGAGCCTTGAGCATTTCAGCAGTGGCGCCGGGCTGGGAGGTGCACTCTAAAAGAGAGTAAACCGGCATAGTGGTTTTGATGAAGTCTTTATCCTGGCCCCAGCCGCCGGTAGCAACCACGATGCCGCCGCGGGATCCGATTCTCTGTTCTTTTTTAGAAGTACCGTCTTTCCAGTTGTAATCGCAGTTAACAAGTACGCCGGTGACTTTGCCGTCTTGCATCAGAAGGTCAATGACCTGAGAGCGGTTACGGAACTGAACGCCGTTCTTCTTGAGCCAATTGTGAATAGGAACAACAATTCCGCCGCCTGAGGCAGCTGTAGGAACCATGGTGCGCGGGGCGCTGTGGCCGCCTAAACGGATAACCTTATCCATGAGCTGAACACCGCATTCGTCGAGCATCGGGCAGATGTTGACTGCGTTCTCTGCGAATTTTCTAGCCAGATCCGGATGGTTGAATCCACGGCCGGCTTTGGTCATATCGGGGACCATAAGGTCAACGGAATCTTTGATGCCTTGTTTCTGCTGTTTAGGATTCAGGGGAACGGACATGAGGCCGCCGCAGAGGCAGGAGTTGCCGCCGAAGGCTTCCATCTTGTCGAGAATCAGAATGTCTTTGACGCCGGCTTTGAGAGCGGCATAGGCGGCGGAGAGTCCTGCAAAACCGCTGCCGACGATAACTAAGTCGTGGACTTCATTGAAAGGCTGAGCTGTTGGGGAGGGAGCTGCGAAGGCCGATCCGGAAGCCAGACCGGTAGCAGCCAGTGTTCTCAAGAAATTGCGACGACTGAATGAGGATAAGGGTTTCATTTGTTTTCCTTGTGATCAACGTCCTAACAATTAGAAATACTATACCGACTAGACGGTTTAAATAATTAGGAGAAGTACCAATAAATGTTATACGTTAAGAAATCAGTTTATTTATTTTAAATATATATAAAACAATAAGTTAAATAATTTTATCTAAATATCATAGAGTTACGACCACGAGAAAATAACTGTATTTTCCATACAAAAAGATGAAAAATAACAGAACTATTTCTTAAATTAGACTTAAAAATTATTCTTAACGGCCTTAATTTACTGTACTGAACCGTTAAGTAAAACTATAATAAGGTTAGGGAAGCGGCCGCATGATTGCCGCAATGAATTTTTTGTACAAGGTGGGTTCTCCAATGGAAACCAAGAAACAGACGAGAAAAACCAGTAGTAAAACAAAGGAGCTGATCTTAGAGGTCGCACGTGAAATAGCGGCTGAAAAGGGCGTCGGTCAGCTGACGCTGGAGGCAGTAGCTGATCGAGCAGGAATTAGCAAAGGCGGTTTGCTGTACCACTTTCCGGGAAAGAAAGAACTGATTATTGCGTTAATGGACAGCTACGTATCGCATCTATCAGCAGAACTTGAATCAGCAACGGAACCGTTCAAAGGTCATCCACAAGCTTTGGTTTTGGGGTTTATCCATTGGTACAAGAAATTTAACGGCATCGCGGCGACCAATCGTACTTGGGGTGCAGCTGTTTTTGCGGTCCAGTCTTTTGATCCTCAGCTGATGGAACCGCTTCACAACTGGTACAGACAATTGTTTGAAAAGATCCGAAACAGCGGTCCCGCTTCATTAGATACAGCGACAGCTATTATGGCGATCGAAGGCTTGTTCATGCTTTCCCTCTACAACCTTGACCAATTAACGACAGAAGAGAAATCGAGGATTATTCAGCATATAGAAGATCGCCTGCTGATGCGTGAATTGAATCCGAAGAATTCTATTGAATAACTTAACTTTTTGTTGTCTTCAAAATTAGTCCGCTGTGAAAAAACCTTCTTTTGCCAAAGGCAATTTGCTTGGCATCTTCAAGGTAAACAATGTCATTACTTAGCGTGATGTGAGTTGTTATCCTAAAATTAACAATGGAGAGTCCAGAGGACAACAAATGGCGATCAATCAGCTAAAAGCTTTACCACTTGGATCGGACTTTATTGCGTTGAGGATAGCCGACGAAATCTACGTTGATAAAACGGAGATGGTTTTTAGCTTAGTTGTTAAACGTGGTAAATATTTCCTCGCCAGACCGAGAAGGTTTGGAAAGTCTCTTCTGATATCGACTTTTGAGTCTTTATTTAAGTTCGGCCTACGTGACTTCAAGGGTTTGGCTATTGAGAACCTTTGGAAGGAAGATGCAGTCTATAACGTAGTGCGGTTGGATTTTTCAGAAATTAAAGATTTTGCAGACGCCGAATCCTTTTCAGAGCGATTGATATCTCTTCTCTCGCGAAAATTTGCGCCCTATGGTTTCTGCTACGAACTTCTCCCCTTCCAAACAGTTTCGGATCAGCTATCCGATTGGTTGACTGCTCGGGAAAAGAATTCTTTGGTTCTCCTAATCGATGAATACGACGCGCCTCTTACTTCTTGTTTGAACAACAAAACTGTTTTCAAGGAAGTACGCAGAGCTTTATCGGCTTTTTACTCAGTATTAAAGTCAAATGAGGGTGCGTTGAGATTTGCGTTCATCACGGGAATCACAAAGTTTAATAGGACAAGCATATTTTCAGAGCTGAATAATCTTTCGGATCTCTCTTTAGATGTGGAATATGGCAACTTGTTAGGTTACACATAGGGCGAAACGCAGAAATACTTTTCCGGATACCTCGATAATGCTGCCTCGTTGTTAGGCCTCTCAAGAGAAAAGCTCGCCGAGGAGCTCGTCAAGCATTACGACGGTTTTTGCTTTGAAAGAACCGCGAAAGAACATGTTTTTGCGCCATGGTCCATGCTGAACTTTCTCTCATCACCCCGAAACGGTTTTGTGGACTATTGGTTTGAGAGCGGCGGAAGGCCGTCTGTCTTGGTTGAATACTTGAAATTTCACGCTCTTAGACATCCTGAAGAGTATGGGCGTGAAAAATCGATTTCCCTTTCTACTCTTTCCGGGTCTTCTGATTTGGAAAATTTGTCGGATTTGGGTCTTCTGACACAAGCAGGCTACCTGACGATCAAGGCGGTAAGGTACGGAGATACGGTATTTCTTGATTATCCTAACTTAGAAGTGAAGTGTGCTATGGCTCAGTTATATATGGAGCGCTTGCTCGATGGCAAAGTCGCCGGTCAAGTGGGCGCGGGGCCAATAGTAAAGGTACTAGCTGAAGAATCTGCCGAGTCGGTATTCCATATTCTGAACCGACTTTTCATGGCAATTGATTACCCCCGGTGAAGGACGAAGCTTTCTTGCGTGCTTATGTTCAGGTCTATTTCTCAGGAGCAGGGTTAGAGCCAAAAGTTGAACAGCACAATGCTCACGGAAGGAGTGATCTAGAAGTAAGCGTCGGAGAAAGACATTGGGTTTTCGAGTTCAAAGTTTCCTATGACGGGAAGAAGGAAGAAGAAACTCTTTTAGAAGGTATTTCTCAGATGAAAGCCAGACACTACGAGGAGCAAGGAGATTTCAAGGAACTCAAGCGCGTCGTGTTGGTCTATTCAATTCCATCTCGCCAATTCGTGAAATGGAAACTGCTGACGTTCTAAAAAATCATCACTAATTCTTAGCTAGGTACGGAATTTTTCTATAGTCCACTATAGAATTTTTCCGAAGTCTGTTAGGGATTTTCGATAGTGTGGAAGAGAAGTTCGAAATCTTCTGAGTCAGGGCTGAAACGATAGAGGTTGCCTTCTGATAAATCGTAGTAGAGAGCGTGAAGTTTGAGCTGTCCATTCTTAACACGCTCGGCGATCCAAGGATAAGAAAGCAGATTGTCGAGAGAAATCAGCACGGCGCCTTCTTCACAGTGGCGGCTCCGTGTCTTTTCATCTTCATCGCCCGTCATAGCTTGAAGCCGTTCAAGAGCCGGGGAGGCTATGCTGACCCAGTCTTGAATATAAGTTTCCCCGGCGATGGATTCAGGTGTCATGAGACCGTGGATGCCCCCGCAATGAGAATGACCCATGACGACGATGTGCTCGACATTGAGATGTTTGACGCCGTACTCAATGGCACTCATCACAGAACATGGATTTGAGGCCTGTGTCACCGCGGGAACAAGCGCAGCCACGTTTCTAATCACAAACAAGTCACCGGGTTTGCAATGCAGAAGAATGGCTGGATCGACTCTCGAATCGCAGCAGGCAACAACCAGCGTTTTGGGATTCTGAGCCTTTTCCAGTGATTCAAAATACTGTCTTTCCTTTAGGAAATAAGTTTGCTTGAAGTTGTGGAAGCCTTCTATAAGTTTGTGAAAGTTATCCATTTTGTTCTAAATTTTGTTGTTTGGGTCTAATGAACTATACAACTTTGCCATTGATTTAAAGTTTGAGTTGGATCCCAATATACGCTCTGAGGTTTAGTTAAGTTAGATGTCAACAGTCAAGCAATTTTGAAAAAAAAGAGAATCCGAATACGGATTCTCAAAAGCCTGATGTCGGAGGATTCCAGACGGTTAGTTCAATGGAAGTACCTTATTGGAAAACAAGTTATTAGAAATACTTGGTTATGCCGGTAATGATGTTGAAGGCATGGTCCTTTGTAAATTTTTTCGTCTTTGCGTTTTGACCATCCCAAGTGGAAAAGCCGCCCCCGATGTAGATGTCAATACTTTTAGAAGGTCGGTACAGATACTTCGTAGCTATGCCCAGCATATGGGCTTTATGGTCTTCAATGTTGTTAATAGTATTGACCTTGTAATCTCGGTAATAAATCATTGACTGCCAAGAAGACAGGCCAAACCAGAACTGGGTGCCGGCGTAAGTGCCGAAGCCTTTAATGTTCTTGGCAGAAGAAAAGCCGTCTAGCTTATTGACACCGTCGAAGTATTGACCCTGCAGATAAACGGTTACCGGTTTGAAACGATAACTTCCGCCGATTGTGGCGATTTTCTTGCTTGTCGTCCCTTTGGCGGCAGCGGGTACCTTTTTACCCCAGGTTGTTTCCTCATATGCGGCAACAAGGTTTAAGTTGCCGTTCTTATAGCGGAGACCTCCTGCATAAAACTTATCTACGTCGCTGGTATTTTCATCTCCCTCTTCAGATTCCTCGGTTTTCATGGAGTATTGCAGCGTGCCTTGGAAGCCGGAAAGCATGGGCGTTCGGGACGTGATCATGTTGTCACTTCTGGAGGATTTCACGGGAGCCAGCCCTATGCCGTATGTTCCGCCCCCGAATGAATCCATGAAGAATTGAAGGTCGTAGGCGCCGGATCCGGAAGAGATTCCGGAAATTCTTCCGGCGGAGACTTCACCAAACTTTTTGCTGCTGACGGTTAAGTAAGAACAGCCCTCAAAAATTTTATTGCCCTTAAGTCCTCCTTTTAATGCCCCGGAATCAGATGCAAAGCGGTTTTCTAAACGGAAACCTACAGATAGGTCATCGGTTATCTCTTCGATTCCTTTTATGCCGATACGGGAAGCGGTGTTTAATCCAGACTGCATCGTAATCGTGTTGTCTTTATGCGTATCTCCTCCGTAATTGTCATATGCGATACCGGTATCAATACGCCCATAAATGGTGACGGCGCTTTCGGCTTGAACAGAGCAGGCAACAAGAAGGGAAGAAATAATCAGCGAATATTTGAATGTTTTCATTTTGATTACCTTTATCAGAGGAGCCAATATGCGGCCAGAACCATGAGCAGCATGACAGGGGCAGAACGTTTAACGATTTCCATAGGATTGACGGAAGCAATGCCCGCGACGAGGATGAGGCCGCCGCAAAGAGGAGAGCTGAGGCGTCCGAAAGAGCCGGAAATTACTGCTAGCCACCCTAGATCGGCAATTTGGAGACCGAAACTTGGCGCGTTCGGAGTAACAGCTTCATTGAAGGCGAAGGCCGCGGCATCTCCGGAACCAGTGAGTACTCCCATTAAATAAGGACCGAAGGCACCGCCAATACGAGCGAGATGATTTGCGTTAGTGAGTGTTTGGACGAGAAGGTCGATGACACCTGCAGCCTTGAGACCTGCAGCGAACACGCCGGCTGCAATGATGATGCCAAGGATATTGCCATAACCTTTGCCCATGCCGTCAAAGAATTTTTTAGTAACTTCAGCCGGGTTGGAGCGCGTTACGCATAACGCATAGAACGTACCGATAAGCATCGCGGTAGCAACGCTCATCTTCATGGTCGTATATAGGGAGACGTAAAGCAGAATAACTACAGGAACGAGCGGGGCAAGAGCATATAGTGGATTGATTTTCTTCGGAAGATTATCCGCAAGCTCGTTGCTTTCGCTAGTTTGGTGCTTATTTTTTTTGTAGTCGCGGTATATAAAGCAAACAATGGTCAGTCCCACGATGATGGCGAGCGAAAACAATAAGATAGGTGAGGTTACTCGGCCAATGAACTCCATGACTTCCATATTGGCAATCTTGGAGACGAATACATTGTGTGCGACTCCGGGATTGAGAAGGGCAGGTGTTGTGGAACAGACGACGGCCGCCGCTGCGATTGCGGGTTTAAACCCCGACCTAATCAAAATCGGGATCATGGAAGGTCCTACTGCGGCGCAGAGTCCGGCTGTGGAAGGGATGGCTACTGCACAAAGACCGGTTACAAACATGCAAGCGGGGAGCAATAACACACCTAGCCTTCTCAGAGGTTTAGTCAAGAGCGCAACCAGGTGCACGTCGCATTTGGTTAAAGAAATGGTTGCAGCAAAGCCCATGGCAGAACAAATGGCGATGATGAGAGACGACCTCGTCATCGAAGCATCGAACTGCTGGAATGCAATCATTGGCTTCAAAGAAAATATCGCCATTGCGAAACCCGAAGCCAAAAGAACGCACCGAGTTTCGTAACGTTTGATCAATGCATAAATCGTTATAAGTACAACGATTAGTGCGAAAGCTACATTGATAGACATAAGTGAATCCTTGGAAAAATGAGGAAGTTAACTTTGCCTAAAAGGCCAGCAAAGTTTAGAAGTCCGAACAGGATCCACCAATCCGAACTATCTCCAGAATTGCTGTTAGTTAAGCAATATTCGATATCTGATATCGGATAGCATATAACCTATAAAAAACATGAAATTAGAGGTTTTATATGAGGTAAAAAATTTTGTCTATCCATAGAATAAAAATTCAATTTCACGTTGTTTTTTTTAAAATGAATGAATTTTTAATTCTTAAAAAGAAGAGATGGATTTGCCTAATCCTATTTTGTTTGGCTAATTTCTTTACAGGAGCTCTTTATATCTGGAGCGTGTTTTCGGGGCCCTTGGCACAAAAAAGCGGGTTAGCGACATCCACAAATTTAACGGCAGCCGATATATCTCCTGTATTCGGCGTAGCGACCGGTGTTACACCCTTTCTGATGCTGGCAGGCGGATACATTAATGACAAATTCGGCCCTAGATTTGTAATTGCTGCCGGAGGATTATTTATAGGTATTGGCTATCTCCTCTGTGCTGTCAGTGAAAGCATAAGCATGCTTTATATCGCCTATGGATTGCTTGTAGGTATTGGTACAGGAATGGTGAACGGCTGCACGATCAATTGTGCGGTTAAATTTTTTCCTGACAAGCGAGGCTTTGCCGGCGGAACGGTAACGGCTTTCTTAGGAGTGGGTGCTGCTTGCCTGCCTTTCGTTGTTAACTGGCTGATTCGCGAATATGGAATTTCAACCGCTTGCACGGTGTTCGGAATATGTGCCGGCCTCGTTATTTTTACCTGCGGACTTTTGACCTTTAAATGCCCGGATGATTTCGCGCTCTGTTTTACAAGCAGTGCCCGAGCCAAGGTGACAAAAGGCCTAGATGTTAATTGGTTAGGGATGATTCGTTCCCCATTATTTATCCCGCTTTATCTGTTATTTGTTTGCGGATCTACGATGGGGTTAATGTTGATTTCAAGTATGTCCGGAATTGCTGAATACCAGATCGGAGTTGGGACAGCACTGGCTGCGACATCGGTTTCCGTTATCTCCTTGGCCAATACGACGGGAAGATTCTTGTCCGGCACGGTCTCGGATATGCTGGGACGTGTGCAAACTTTGGTTTTAATGCTCTCCGCAGCTGTCTTAGGTTTTTTCCTTTTGATTCAATCCGGACGAGGAGACCTGACCACCTTCATGTCCGGCATTGTTTTGGTGGGTATCTGCTACGGAGCTTTCATAGGAACCTATCCAAGTTTAATTGCTGATGAATTCGGCCATAAGCACAACAGTGTGAATTTTTCTTTGATGATGACCGGATACAGCATTGGCGGAATCGGTGGTCCGATTCTTTTGAGGTTGGCTTCCAAGGAAGGCTCATACGTCGGCGCTTATGCGACATGCATCGGACTCGCAGTGGTCGGAGCTCTTTGTGCGGCGGCATATTTCTATCTTAAAAGGCGCGAGGCAAAGACATCGCGTTGATCAAATCTAAAGGAGAAAACGATGGATCAAAAATATATTGAAGAAATGGTTTGCAGTAGACGCAAACTTCATAAGATTCCTGAAGAAGGCTGGACCGAATTTCAAACGACTTATTTCGTTGTCGAGTTTCTGAGAGGTCTCGGACTGCCGGTATTCGTCGGAAAAGCAAACCTCAATCTTGACGAAGTTCTAGGCAGAGATGTCGAACTTGTTCAAGACAGTATTGAGCGTGCACTTAAAGCCGGCGTTCCGCAGTCTTTCATTGAGGAAACGGAAGGTTTCACCGGAGCAGTTGCGGTACTGGACACCGGACGTCCGGGACCAA
>OGLC01001489.1_pt1 | contig 10669 bp, 8 predicted proteins | sample 1572751 | NCBI WGS metagenome assembly OGLC01 (sample SAMEA2581897, study PRJEB24529) | metagenome | biome: Human gut stool | place: China | collected 2011
TGAAGTTATAAAACTTGCAGAAAGTTCAAATTCCTAGCAACAATTGAAGCTCAAACGAAAAAGGCCTCCTGAAGGAGGCCGATGACTAACTAATTAGAAATTAGATAAGGTTAGAAAGAGTGGACGAGGCCTGTACCAACTGCCCAGCCGTTGTATTTACCAGAGTCAACATCCTTTAACCACTTGGCGCCGTCAGAGTAACCAGCGTAACCATAGACTGCTGTACGTTTGCTGAGCGGATACTTGTAGTTAGCACCAATGTTCCATGCGCGGTATTTATCTGTGTCTTCTTTGCAAAGGATGGTCTTAGCTGTTCCATCGAATTTGCCCAGTAACATTCTTGCACCAAGACCGAAGGTACCACCCGCAACAGGGGCCTTAATGCCCAAACCGAAAGCGTGCTGTTTGTAGAAATCAGACTGCCATGCATACTGATAGATGCCCTGTGCTTCAACAACACCAAAGTTGTATGCACCGCCAGCTGTGATAGCGTAGGACGTTTTTGCTTTGAACTTTGCAACGCCAACTTCGTCTGCATCGTCTTTATCAAAGGCACCTTTGATGCCTGTAAATTTTTCGACTAGTTTGCTACCCACATCCCATGGTTCTGCAGTAGCAGCAATGTCGTAATTAGACTTATTGTCAGCGGCTTCGAATATTAAGCTGGCCTTAGCCGGGCCATTGGCATACTTCAAACCTAAGCCATAATAGTGATCGTTCTTGGCCCACTTGTTGGCATCATCTGAGGTGCCATTGGAGTACATGGCATACAGATTAAAGCCAGCGAAGGACGGAGAAACGTAAGCGATTGCGTTGTTCACACGGCTATTTGCTCTGCCGAAGCTTGTCCAGCTTCCGGACACATCGTAAGAGGTACCGAAGACCCAGCCTGTCAGAATATTGTAAGAACCAGCGCCGCTAGCTAAGGAGCCAAAACGGCCAAAACCTAACTCACCAAAGGCGCCTGTTACATAAAGGCGTGATTCGCGACCGAAGCTTTTGCCAGCGGAAGAGGTAGCATTGTCAGCGCCAGTATCGCTATCAAAACCCTGTTCGAGCTGGAAGCCGACAGCATAACCGTTGCCGAGGTCTTCTACGCCTTTAATGCCCCAACGAGAGCCGGAGTCAAAACCCGTACTCATCTGGACTAAGGTGTCTTTATGTTTAACCTTAGAAACAAGCAGGCCAGTATCAATAACACCGTAAAGGGTAACGTTAGAAGCAGCAAATGCAACGCCGGAAGCAGCCATCACAGCGGCAGCGATAAGTGTTTTTTTCATTTGAGTAGTACTCCAATTGAAGTTGTAAAACTTGCAGAAAGTTCAAATTCCTAGCAACAATTGAAGCTCAAATGAAAAAGGCCTCCCGAAGGAGGCCGATGACTAGTCAGAGATTAAGTCAGATTAGAAAGAGTGGCAAAGGCCAAGGTACACCTGATAGCCGTTGTACTTGGTTTCGCTTTCGTCTTTCCAAGCTTTTCCACCGTCTGCATAGCCGGCGTAAGACTTGACAATTGTGCGTTTGCTTAACGGATATTCGTAAGCTGCGCCAATCAACCAAGCATTGTGTTTATCTTCTTCGTTAGCCTTTGCTCCATCATTCTTACCAAATGTGTAACGGGCACCGACTTTGACTGTACCACCTGCAACCGGAGCCTTGGCGCTCAAACCAAATTGGTGATCTTTATTGCCGCCATCTTGCCAAACATACTGATATCCAAACATCGGAGTAATAGCGCCGAGATCCCACTCTAAACCATAGTTAATGCCATACTTAGCACTGTGGTTCTTGATTTTTTCTTCTGTTGTAACAACGCCAGCTTCACCCTTCTGATCAACAGCTCCCAAGAGAGAGTTTTTGTTCTGAGTAGCTTCAAAAATCAAACTAGATTTAATTGCATTTGCCTGATACTTAACGCCGATACCATAATAATGGCCGTTCTTAGACCATTTTTTGTCATCATTTGCAAGTTCGTTCGCGCCACTGTTGGAATACATAGCGTGAATTGTGAATCCGGCGATCGCAGGAGAGGCGTAAGAAACAACGTTATTCATACGCTTAGCAACAAAATCGATAGCATTCCATGCGGATGAACCGTAGCCAGTACCAAATACCCAACCTGTACGGATTGCTTGAGACTGAGCAAACGCTAAACCACCTGTACGACCAAAAGCTAAAGAGCCAAAACCGCCGTTAACGTAAAGAATGGATTCACGATTAAATGCTTTCCCCTCAACGCCTTCATCACCATTGTCGGCTGTAAAACCTTGTTCAAGGATGAAACCTACGTTGTAGCCGTTGCCAAGATCTTCAACACCCTTGATACCCCAGCGATTACCAGAGTCAAAGCCTGCTTTGAGGTCGACCATTGTATCTGCGTGTTTGGCTTTAGAAACAACGACGCCTTCTTCAATAACGCCATAAAGAGTTACGTTAGAAGCAGCAAATGCAACGCCGGAAGCAGCCATTACAGCAGCAGCGATAAGTGTTTTTTTCATTTGAGTAGTACTCCAATTGAAGTTATAAAACTTGCAGAAAGTTCAAATTCCTAGCAAGAATTTATCTGCACCGTCATTCTGATAAAAACGAGACATGCAAGCAACAAAATCTGTTGTATTTACGCAAAAACAACACTTTTAAATGAAAAACAATATGTTCAATCAATAAAAAGTTGTTGTTTTACAACAAATCAGCTTTATGTATTTTGGCTTTTTCGTCGTCAAAAAGTGCATCAGCCCAAAGCTGCATCACGACTCGTCTTCTATCCAAAAGATCGCTTCGTTGATAAGCTAAAGTTGTTTGCGTTCCGGTGGTGTGCATGAGCGATTTCTCGGCTGCTTCATTGTCAATATCGTTTTCAGCGCACCAATCTCTGAAGGTCGAACGCATTCCGTGCATGGTGCACGCCTGATTTAATGCAGTCCTCAAAAATTTCCTTGGCGTTTCCCGACGTATCGGCGTCTTTCCGTCTACAGAAAATATGAATTCTCCCTTCGATTCTTTTCTAATTTCCTTTAATAATGAGATGACTTGCTGAGATAGCGGAACTCTGAACGGAAATTCTTTGCCGTCTTTTCGACGCGATGGAGGGCAAAGCCAAACTTTCTCTTTCCAGCTTATCTCTCTCCAATGGGCTTGAGTAAATTCAACAGTGCGGGTTGCAGTAAGAACGCCGAACAGCAGGGCTTTTGCCCCGATAGAACTCTCTTGTTGTAGTTTGGGAATGATGGCTTTTAATTCCGTAAAGGAAAGAGATTTGAAATGCTGGGTTGAATTGCATTTATTTGCGGGAGGAAGAAATAAGTCGAGGTTTCCTTTCCAGGAAGCTGGGTTGTTCCCAATATATAGGTTCTCATTGATCGCATAAGCGAAAATTTTCTCTAACCTCCCCCTTACCCGGGAGGCGGTCATCGTTTTGTTTATCCATATGGGACGAAGTATTTTTAGGATGTCTTTTCGGTCGATTTCATCGATGAATTTTTCCCCAATGACGGGAAAGGCATAAGTGCTTATAGACGAGCTCCAAGACTGCTTTTGAGCCGGATTTTTCCATAGTCGAACCGAGGCTAAGATTTCGATGACTCGCTGTGCATAGTCTTTAAAAAGAACCGGATGTTGTTTGGCTTCCATTAATGCAGAAGCCTTTCCGCTGAATTGAAGTGATGTTTTTAACAGAAAAGCAAATTGTTTTACTTCCGATAACGGCTTTTTACTGGCGCTTCCGAGTGCTAAATCGCAGACGCGGCCTTTAGGATCGAGATAGCGAAAAAAATAATTTCGATATCTTCCGTTGCCCCGAACTCGTACGTATAGATGAGGCTCTAATCGATGGGTGCCGTCGGGTAATTCAAATATTTGCTTTTTGCTGAAGCGGCCGATTTTTGCATGAGACATACCAGTGTGTCCTCCAATGTGTTAAATGAAATCAGTCTCTCAATTACAGAGGATCGCTGGCTGTCTTTTCCTCCAAAATGATTGGGTAGTTTCGGCCTCTAGGCGGTGGCGATTTTTCAAGAAAATACATAAGATGGAAAAAGCGAAAATTCGCTAGAATAATTAGGACTCACCCCGGTAAGACGACCCAACAGAAAAAGACGAGGAACATAAATGCGGCCTGTGCGTCTCAGAAACTACATCTTCTATTTGTTGGCTCTTACAATTACCTTGCCGCTGCTGGTGTTGAGCTACTCTCAGTACCGGATGATTGAGCAGGAGATCCGCAAAGATGATCTCCTCCTGGTGGAAGATGCGTTAGCACTGTCCAACAATATTAAAAATAGAGTTGATTCCGCGAAAACCCTCGTTGTGATGTCTGCAAGCACACTGCAAGTCTATGGGACAGAGGACAAATCAGCCTTACGAGCCATCCTAAAAAGCATTTTGACGGAAGTTCCGTATTTCTTAAACATCCACTACGGTGATGTGAATGGAGACGTCATCGTTTTTGAGCCTCCTAAGAATGCACGGAATGAAAGTAATGAGGGCGTGTCTCACACAAATAGGGATCATTGGAGTCACATCCGCAATCGGGACTCGGTTTATATATCTGACGTCATTATGGCGACCGGTGCGGCAAACGTTCCCATTGTGAATATTTGTGCGCCGGCAATAAACAAGTCCGGAAAGATCATCGGTTATGCAGTCTCTGCTCTTGATTTAAAGAGTCTGTACGAAGATGTGGTATCAGGCTTAGATATTCAGGACAGCGCTGTATATATCTTGGACAAGAAGGGTGCGCCTATCTACGCGACCGATCATGTTAATTCTCCGGAACCCTTGATTCCTTCCAAGGTTTTAAAAGAACTCGTCGCAAATAAAGAAAACGCTCAGGTTTTATCCAGGAACGATGCGTCTGATTTAGTCGGCGCGATCAGAGAGATACCGGGGCTTGGCTGGTACGTCGGTGTTTTTAAGAAGGAAGAGGATAGAGAATCAGCAATCATCTCGATGGCGGCGACAAACAGCCTGATCTTCTTCTTCCTTTTGCTAGTAACGTTTATTTTGGCTTCCTACTCTGTTCGTCCCTTGACCGAGTCTGTTAATAAACTCATTGAGCAGGTGAGAGAAGGCAACGCCGTTCCGACTGAAGCGGAAAAAGTCCATCATCCCGAAGAACTCGTTGAGCTTCAGAAAGCTTTCTGCCGCTTGTTGGTGAAATTGAAATCTCACCAGAAATCCGAAGGCGCGCTTAGTGAACTGAGCGAATCTGATGTCCAAAAAGAAGTCGAGCTTCTTAAAGAACAATATGAATTCCTGCAGGCGCTGATTACCCTTCTGCCGTCTCCGATGGCCATTGTGGATGAAAACGGCTTTGTTCGTTTCTTAAATCAGTCCGCCTCTAAGTTCTTTAACAAAGCAGTAGCCGGAGCGAATTTCGCTCAAATGCTCAAAGAAAAGTTTGAAGAAGACAATTTCGGATTTAACCTTCACGGCATGTCAGAAGAAAAAATCCTCAAGACCAAGGATACAGGGGAGGATTTCCTGCTTCAGAGAAGAGAGTTGCCGCCGATCAAAGGAACACGACGCAGTGTTTACTTACTTTCGCCGTTCAAAGAGCCCGACTGGAATTCGAAATAAGACACGCCTAAAGAAGGCAGGAACTTTTCCAGCACATCTTTCACCGAGAGGATGAGGCTTCGGTCATTGGTGCATGGGTGGCAGTCAATATGTTCCGCGTTCAAGATTCTGCTGTCGATGTAGAGCGAAATTTCTTTGTTTTGATCAAAGATCAGACCAAGTAAAGAAACGGCGCCCGGGAAGGTGTGCATGAGTCGGGACAAATCCTCGGGAGAGGCAAAAGAAAGGTGACTGCTTTTCAAAAATGCGGCCGCTTGTTTGGCATTAAATCGTTCTTCCCCCGGTATCACAAAGAGAAAAAATTGTTTCTTATTCTTAACTAAAAGCGTCTTACAGCACGTAGAACCAAACTCTTTTGCAATTTTTAACCCTTCCTCACAGGTCGTGATGGGTAAGTGATTCAAGGCTTTGAACGGAATGTTGTGTGTACGAAGAAAGTCCTCAACTTCTTGGGTAGTGTTGTCCATAAGAGCCTGTAAGATTTTGTGTCCGTTTTGGAAAGTATTATATAGATGCGGTATACACTTACGACAAATTATCAGCCTAACCAAGTGAGAAACTTATGGCAGCAGCAGAAATCGGTTCGTTTCCGCCCGGCGTGAAACGCTTTTTTCTTTTAGGGGCACCAATTATTGCCCTTATTATTTATTGGATACTTCCGAACACTTATACGGATATCCATAACCAAGTCCTTCCTTTTAATCCTCACGCCAAAGCTTGTTTGGCCGTCGTGGTTTGGATGGTCCTTTGGTGGCTTTTTGAACCGGTTCCGATTCCGGTGACTTCGCTTCTTCCCATTCCGCTCTTTCCCCTATTAGGGATCGCTAAACCTGCGCAGGCAATGGCGCCGTACGCATCAGGTACGATTTTCCTGTTCATGGGCGGTTTTATTCTGGCGATTGCCGTTCAGCGCTGGCGTCTGGATAAGCGCATTGCTTTAACCACATTAAAACTCGTAGGTACCAAGGCGCCTGCGATTGTGGGCGGTTTCCTCTTGGCGAGCGGTGTGCTTTCCATGTGGGTATCCAACACGGCAACCGCGGCCATGATGGTTCCGATTGCGATGGCCGTTCTTTCCTTAGTGCGAGCTAAAAAAGCCGGCGGTCCGATCGACCAGGAAGAAGAAAACTTCAGCGTCGCCATGCTGCTTGCTGTTGCCTATGGTGCCTCTATCGGCGGTATGGCCACTATTATCGGTTCGCCTCCTAACGGCATTTTTGCGCGTTTTATGGAGCAGAACTTCAATGATCCGATTTCGCTTGCGCATTGGATGAAGTATGGCATGCCGCTTACACTTATTCTGCTTCCGCTGTGCTGGTTCCTTCTGACTAAGGTTCTCTTCCGTAAGACCATGAAGGAAATCGAAGGCGGCGCTCAGTGGGTTCAGTCCGAATTGAATAAATTAGGACCGATCGGCAAGGGCGAAATGATCGTTCTGATCGTCTTCTGCTCTGCGATCCTTCTGTGGTCCTTCGGCGGTGTGTTAAGAGGTCTGGATTTCGGCGGCACAAGGCCGTTTGCTTCGCTCTCTGACGCCGCAATTGCGATGATCTGCGCCATCGTGCTGTTCTGTATCCCTGTGAACAGAGACCATATGGTTTTGGATTGGTCGGATATGAAAGAGCTGCCCTGGGGCGTTCTGCTCTTGTTCGGCGGCGGTCTTTCCATGGCTGCCGGTCTGCAGATTACGGAATGCGGTCAGATTATCAGCGCAAACGCAGGCATTCTAGCCGGACTTCCGCGCTGGGCAATTCTCATCGGTGTGAGCTTGCTCGTGATGCTGGCAAGTAACTTTACGTCCAACACGGCGCTTGCCGCAACACTCATGCCGCTCCTGGCTTCCGCGGCTGTTCCGATGGGCGTGCCTGCCGAGCAGCTGCTGATGGTGACGGCTCTGTCTGCATCCTGCGCATTCATGATGCCGGTCGGAACGCCTCCGAATGCGATCGTGTTCAGTACCGGACGCATCAAGATTATGCAGATGGTTTCTGCCGGTGCGGTTCTGACGCTTGTCTCAGTCGTCGTCATTGGACTGTTCGCAGCAACATTCATCGACTAATCTTTTGAACTCGCAGAGGGGGGCCGAGGGCCTCCCTTAATTTTTGTTGCAAAGCCACCGCCATCGGCCGAATGAGGTACAACCGTTTGTTAAAATACGGCCTTCGATCAGGGCTTCCAAATGATTCCAAGACTTAAATTGGTAAACGTCACCAAGCGATACGGGTCAACCGTTGCGAATGACGCAATATCGCTTGAGGTAATGCCGGGGGAAATTTTGTCCGTGCTCGGAGAAAACGGAGCAGGCAAAAGTACCCTGATGAAGATTATCTTCGGATCTGTCACGCCCGATGAGGGCGAGATTTATTTTGACGGACGAAAAGTTAATATCTCGTCTCCTGCGGACGCGCGCGAACTCGGAATCGCGATGGTGTTTCAGCACTTTGTCTTGTTTGAGACACTGACTGCTAAAGAAAATATTCTTTTGGGAATGCCTGAAGGCACAGATCCTAAAGAATTAGAAAAAGAGATTATTGAAAAAAGCCGCCATTACGGCATCGAAGTTGATCCGAACGCGATTGTTAATGATCTCTCCATGGGCGAGCGGCAAAGAGTGGAAATTCTCCGCGCGCTATTAACCAATCCGAAGCTTTTGATTCTTGATGAACCGACCTCGGTTCTTTCTCCTCTCGCGCTACAGGCCCTCTTTAAAACCCTGCGCCAGCTGTCTTCCGAAGGCGTTTCCATCATCTTCATTACGCATAAGCTCAATGAAATTCGTGAACTTTCCAAACACTGTACGGTGATTCGCAGCGGTGAGGTGGCAGCCAACATCAATCCTCAGGAAATGACCGAGCAGGAGCTCGCCAAGCTTATGATCGGCAGCGACCTTCCTGAAATCATGCCTCGACCGGAAATCAAACCGCATCCCGGTTTGGAAGTCTGTTTCCAAGGTGAAGAGGTTGGCTTTAAGAGCCGCTACCCGCTCTACGGCAAGATTAACGTTCCCTGTGGCCGAATCGTCGGCGTGGCCGGTATCTCCGGAAACGGCCAGGCAGAGCTTATGAAGGCAATCAGCGGCGAAGTACTGCTGCCCAAAAACTGTATTTCTATCGTCGGCTCTTTTGCCGGAGACCTTCGCGTTAAACACAGACGCGCTTTAGGTCTGCGCTATGTGCCCGAACAGCGCTTGGGTGAAGCGACTGTTCCGGAAATGTCCTTGGAAAGCAACACGCTGCTGACCAGTAATTTGTTCTTAGCCAAAGGTTTTATGCGCAACAAGATGATCGCGCGCTTTACGCGTTCGATTATTGAAAAATTCCATGTCCGCTGCGGCGGTCCCAAAGCTCCGGCTGAAAGCCTTTCCGGCGGAAATCTGCAGAAATTTATTGTGGGTCGAGAGCTGCTTCATAACCCGAAGGTGATGGTTTTGAATCAGCCGACTTGGGGTGTGGACGCGGGCGCCGCAACGCTTATCCGCAATGCCTTAATCCGTCAGAGGAGCGGCGGGAGCGCGATTTTAGTGGTCAGTGAAGAACTCGACGAACTGTTTGAAATTTGTGATGAATTGGTTGTGATGAGCGAAGGCAAAATTTCTCCTCAAGTCAAAACAAAAGATGTCAGCGTTGAAGAGATCGGTCGATGGATGTCCGGCCTTTGGCCTGAAGCGAAGGAGCAGTGATGAATTTTCCTTTAGCACTCTATAACCGCCAGCGTCCGAGCCGCTTTCTTTCTGCGGCGTCTCCGTTTATTGCGGTTCTCTTGACGCTTTTGATCGGATGCTTGATTTTTGCCGGGATGGGCAAAGATCCGATGCATTCCATGTACGTGTTTATTGTCGAGCCTTTGCTCACACTGCGGGGCTGGGGAGAGTTAGGCGTAAAAATGACGCCGCTCATTCTCTGTGCATTGGGCCTATTGGTTTGCTACCGAGCAAACGTGTGGAACATCGGTGCGGAAGGCCAATTAATTGTTGGCGCGCTTGCCGGCGGCGTGGTTGCATTGCAGGCTAGCCCCGAAGCCTCTCAGCTCTACATGATTTGGGTCATCCTGGCTGCGATGGTCGGCGGTGCGTTATACGCCGGCATCGTGGCCTGGCTCAAAGACAAATGCAATGCCAATGAAATCTTAGTTTCTCTGATGCTCGTCTATATTGCCGAGCTTTTCCTTTCCTGGGCGGTTCAGTCCCCGCTGCGAGATCCTCAGGGCTTGGGATTCCCGCAAAGTCCGATGTTTGAGATGGCAGCCACGCTCCCGATCATGATTCCGGGTACCCGAATGCACTGGGGTGGGGCTCTCGTTTGCTTTGCCTTGTTCGGCATCTGGCTCATCATGTCGAAGATGTTTATCGGTTTCCAGGTGCGCGTTTCCGGCATGGCGCCTAAGGCAGCTGCTTACGCGGGCTTCTCCAATCGAGCCATTATTTATTTTGTGTTGCTTCTTTCCGGTGCTTTAGCCGGATTGGCCGGTGTGATCGAAATCTGCGGTCCGATCGGACAGCTCACGCCCAAGATCTCCCCGGGATACGGCTTTGCCGCGATTATTGTGGCTTTTGTGGGGCGCTTAAAACCACTCGGAACCATTCCTGCAGCTTTCATCATGGCGCTCTTTTACCTCGGCGGTGAACTAGCCCAGTCCAGACTCGGAACGCCGGCTGCTTTGACGGGTGTGTTCCAAGGTCTCTTGCTCTTCTGCATCATGGCTTGTGATTCTCTGATTTTCTGCAAATTAAAGTGGGTCGGATTTAATTCCGCGAAGGGGGCCGCATGAGTGTTGCAGCTTCTTTAATTGCCACGACGATGAATGCAAGCCCTCCCCTGCTGCTGGCAGCGCTGGGAATTTTCGTTGCCCAAAGCTATTTCATTGCTTTTGGTGCGGTGAGTAGCTGTCCAGACAGGCGGTAATATTTCCTGTTCATTTATCCAGATACGGCTTTCCTTATAATCCCATTTTCCCGGCAGAGGAGGAAGATCGGCTTCGGAGCGTCCGTAATTCTGAAATTCAGCCCACAAACCAACGTTTTGTTCTTTCGGCGAATAGACATAGGTGTAGGCGTAGGCCGTATGGTTTTCTTTCGGTTCTTTATAAAATCCGG
>OGLC01001490.1_pt1 | contig 10660 bp, 9 predicted proteins | sample 1572751 | NCBI WGS metagenome assembly OGLC01 (sample SAMEA2581897, study PRJEB24529) | metagenome | biome: Human gut stool | place: China | collected 2011
CGCTCACGTGGCTTCAATACTACATTCTTCTAACAACTACTGAAACCGTGGATACTTAGTCTCGTTACTTACCGCTTTAAGAGCTTCAATACTACATTCTTCTAACAACTACTGAAACTTGTAGATCGGCAGTACATTTGTGAGCTTTTCAGAGCTTCAATACTACATTCTTCTAACAACTACTGAAACAATTAGTTGGCGACAGCATGTTTAATCACCGGGATGCTTCAATACTACATTCTTCTAACAACTACTGAAACCAACACGACCTTTAAATGATGGACATCGTTCTCTGAGCTTCAATACTACATTCTTCTAACAACTACTGAAACATTTTATGACTCGTTTATATGACTCGTCCATAGGCTGCTTCAATACTACATTCTTCTAACAACTACTGAAACTACGGTTGTAACGTCATTTTTATAGATACTTGAGCGCTTCAATACTACATTCTTCTAACAACTACTGAAACTATCGCTGTTCACTGTAATCGGTGTGTTCTTTTTGCGCTTCAATACTACATTCTTCTAACAACTACTGAAACTCATCGAGATGGCGAAAAGCATGCGGAAAAATAAGGCTTCAATACTACATTCTTCTAACAACTACTGAAACATTAGTTGCCTTGTTGTTCGTTGACGGTTATAAAGCTTCAATACTACATTCTTCTAACAACTACTGAAACAGACCCATGCCCGCGAAGACTGCGGTGCGCTTGTTATGCTTCAATACTACATTCTTCTAACAACTACTGAAACGAACAGTCAGGGCGTAGTTTGCGCTTTGAATTTCAGCTTCAATACTACATTCTTCTAACAACTACTGAAACATTACTGCAGAACCGGCAAAACCAAAAAATCTAAGCTTCAATACTACATTCTTCTAACAACTACTGAAACATAGAGGGAAAGCGGGCGTTTCGCCCGCGCGGCTGCTTCAATACTACATTCTTCTAACAACTACTGAAACCGCTTTGATCTCGTCAATAATGTCAGGTTTTGTAGCTTCAATACTACATTCTTCTAACAACTACTGAAACGATACATTGAAGTTTTTAAAAGATCCGCCTGTCACGTTTCAATAACTATTGAAACTCCAGTCCTCGGCGTTGAACTCGAACTCTAAGGTTTCAATACTACATTCTTCCAAGGATTACTGGAACTGTCTAGTGGCGTAGCCAGAATCTTTTTCTAAAAAGGCTCCGAATCACATTCTTCTAACTGTCGCTGAGACCAAATATTCGGCGTCCAAGAGCGAGACAAACTTTCGTTTACACCCTACTCCACTTCGGTACAATCATCCACGTTGTAAACAAATGCCACTCTCGTCAAAAAGATAGTTGCCTAATCTTTGTCAGTTTGCGAAAAACTCGCTCTCGCCTTTCTGGAATAGTGGATGAGAAACGGATGCTTCGAGGGAACGGCAAGAAAAGCAACAGCGCCAAGAATCAATGCCCCGCCAATACACTCCCAAGAATTAACGCTCACCCCAAGAAATATCATGCTCAGTAGGGTTGCAGCTACTGGGTCGAAGGTCTCCATCATGCCGGCAATATCTGCCGGGATAATTTCGGCAGCCGCTTGAAAAAGCCAAAACGCCGCAATCGTTCCGAAAAGCACAATAAACGCATAAGCCAAAATTGAGTAGACGGTCCAGTCCAAAGGTTCGTTCCAAAAGTGACTGAACAACGTCACAGTAACGCCGGTAAGCAAAAGTGCCCAGCTCGTTGCTAACCCGGAACCGACACGCGCAATAAATTTTTGAGGCAACAGAACATAAAAAGCACCTGTGATTCCAGATCCGATACCGGCCCAAAAGCCGATACCTGAGACGTTGAAGTTTTTAAATGATCCGCCGGTTACGACTAGAACCACTCCGGCTACAGCTACAAGTCCGCAAAAAACTTCTTTCACAGTGAGCCGTTTATGCTGAAATACCACCATGATAATCATGATCCACAATGGAACAGTTGCAGTTAAAACAGCGGCAAAAGGTGCGTTTGCGTATTGAATACAAACAAAGAACGTTAATTGCGTTCCGATAATTGTTAACGTGTAAATTATCAGATCGATAATGTTCTGCTTGGTTTCAAATACTTTCAGAGCCCCCTTCTTTAAAAGAAAGAACTCAATGTCTGAACTTCTCGGGGTTGCGTACACTCAAATCCGTAACCCCGACTCTAACCTTAGCCTTTTAGGAAGGTCATAAGTTCCTCATAGCTTCGGCCGCTTTTGCGGAGAGCCGACAAGATTTCGGCGGCTTGGGCGGTTTGCAGCTCCTTCTTCATAGCCAGCAGCTCTCGGGATTTCCTTTCATATCGCTCCTTTAACTTTACGAGGGCCGCCTCTGTTAATTTAATCCTGGATTTCAAAGTTTTAGTACGCATCATCGCAGATCTCTCCGTCCTCGTAATCTTCATCCTCAAGTTCTGCTTCCTTGACTTTCGTCTTGAGGATTCTTGCAATTTGATTGGCGTACACCTGTACGTCTTCTAAGCTGATGCCAAAGGAAGACAGGATGGTTTTTTGTGTTTTAGTAATAGCGTGGTGCAGCTGATAATCCCCCTGACCGAGTTTTACCATCTCCAGTTTATTAAGTTCAACAATAGCGGCCGGCACCGTCATGTAGTTGCGTCTAATGTTTAGCTTGAGCATTTGGTGCTTGAGCAGCGAGTAAATCCGATTTCTTATAATCAGAGCCGTGAAGCCGATGAGCGTCTTTGCATCTAAGGCCGCGTTCGAACAAATCCGCAAACTCTTTGAACCAAGGTAGGACTTATCCGCTCTAAAGAGTTTCTCCGTGCTGTCCCGTCCCTTATAGAGAAGATAGGCGTCCTGAGCTGACATCTCCTCTGAAGTAATGATGCTGAAGTAACCGCACAAATCCAATTCTTGCTCGATTACCTCCGGGCGTTCTCGTGCAAAGAGAAGCTCTTTATTTTTGCCGTAATGGAAGTCGAAGTAGTGTTCGTACCTTCCGCCGAAGATGACCTGTTTTCCTTCCATTTTCCGGATCTCCTGCTTCATCTTCTCCAGAAGATTCTCAAGCTTTTCCCTCTCGCCGGCCGCTTTCCCGGAACTGTAATAAAGATGGAAATACCTTTGATGTTCCTTCTCCATGCCGGGGATCGCTGCTTTCACAGTTGTTCCGTAAATATGGTAAACGCTGATAAAGCAATCCCGCTTAGATTCAAATCTGTGTCTATGTTCTTTGATGATTGAGCTTACAAGCTGTTTGCAGCCCTTGACTATCATGACGAAGGGACATTTCTTTTCATCAAGATAGCGGATATTTTCACGGCTGAAGTAACCCCTATCGAGAATAAAACCCATCCTCTTATAACCGTAGGCTGTCACTTTGTCGATGACATACTTAAGCTGAGCGACATCAGTTACAGAACCGGGATATTCTTCATAAAAAAGAGGAACACGATTGTTCTGATCGAAGACCAGGGAGAGGTTAAAGACGGGCAGTCCTTTGTCATCCTTCGGTTTGCCGTATTCAACGAGGTTCAAATCACCGGCCTGACTGTTCTTATTGGTGGAGTCGTAGGAGATATATACCTTAGCTTGGTGGTCTTTATCCTCGTTCCAGTCATCGAGAAAGCCAAAGATCTGATCCTTAGTTACCGAGGAGAGAAAGCGCGAGACCTTAGAGTCGCTGACCAAACGCATTCCTTCGGTAAACAGAGGATGGTTGAATGCGTATCCGGGATAGTATTGGCCGACATTATCTTCCGTGACAATCATGTAAGCGGCTAAGTCCAGAAAGAGGCCGGCATCCTTGCCGAACCAGTCGGAAGCGATTTTATCGAGCTTGTAATGCTTAATGATTTTATCGATGACAATGAAGCTGCCGATTTCCAGAGCGCAGCTCCTAAGAGAGTTTTCTTCGGTCGGTTCGACTTTATCAACAGTCTGGGGAAAGTGTTCGAAGTACTTTTCGTTGGGATACATTTTCTCCGGATCGTTAGGGTCAGCCTTGCCGATGACTACTCGGTGAGGAACATTGTATTTTTTAGCGGCGTTATAAGTACGCCCGATTTCATAAAGGATATAGACCGTCTTGCCGGCCTGAGTCTTTCGAGTTTGAGTTGTAATCTTTCCCTTCTCGTCAGGGGTGGAAACGAGAAAATCCTTAAACATAACGACCTCATAATTGAGTCTAGTGCTAGACTCAATTTTAGCAAAAGAAAATTAAAAATGCAAGAATTTTTATATAGAAAATTAAGAAGTTAGAAAATAAATTGGGACTTGAGGCCAAATCTCATGAGAAGTTCAGATAGTGGCGCCGCTGATTTTGTCGAGTTTGGTTGTTTGATGATCTTTGATTTCGGCAGAAAGTTGTTTAATCGCAACTTTACCGACACCCGGGCTCTCTAAATCTTTGACGGAGATGTCACTGATTTTTCCGTTTTTGATGTCAACAGTAACCGTTAACGGAGCATTGTGTCCGGTGACGGTAGTCGTGTAGGAACCGTCTTTGACGGCAGCGAAGCAATTGCCGGCTAAGGCAAGCGCAATAGAGGCTGTGAGTAATAATTTGGTATGCATTTTGCAATCTCCTTGTGGAAACAAGGTTATTTTTATTTTTTGATTGCTTAAGCAATTTGAGAATTATCAAATTCTCTTCAAAAAAATATCTTTTAGCCTGTCTGAATCGATGAAACGGATTTTTCACAGAGTTATTTTGCGGCTTCTATACAGAGCCGTGATTGGGGCTAAGTCTGAAGTGCTGTGAACATCTAATTTTTTGTAAGAATTCAGTCGATGCGTAGCACTGTTCTGGTACTTATATTCAGACGCTCGGAAATTTCTTGATTCAAGAGGCCTTGAGACGCCAGTATCGTGACGCTCCGTTCGCGGTCGGTGAGCAGCTGGAATTTCTTGTACCAATATTCCAAACTTGCGCCGTAATCTCGCTTCTCCTTGAGTATCGAAGCCACGCTGGAAATTGCCTGAATGAGACGCTCGGCTTTGACGGGTTTTTGAAGGAAATCGTAAGCGCCGAATTTCATCGCTTGTACCGCGACGTCTACATCTCCGTGACCGGTTAAGAAAATGATCGGAACTTCCCAGCCGCGCTCTTTCATTTTTTCCTGAAGTTCTAAACCTGAAAGGCCGGGCATACGAATGTCGAGAAGAAGGCATCCTTCTACGCTCGGTGCATCGGATTTCAAATAATCTTCAGCACTGAGGTAGCTGACGACCTTCCAGCCTTCCGGCTCCAATAAAAATTTCAGGCTTTCAGCCAGATCTTCGTCGTCATCAACAATTCTGATCAGCATTTTCTTTTTCCTGAGAAACGAACAAAGGAATCTTAACCTCTGTGAAGACTTCACCGTCTTTGTAGGTAATACTTAGATTACCGCGCATTTTTTCTGCAATCGTGCGGCAAATCAGCAATCCGATTCCTAAGCCTTGATTCTTGGTGGAATGCAGAGGCTGAAGGTGCTTTTCCAATTCTTCGGATGAACAGACGGAAGAGGCGTTAAAAATACGAATAAACATGGAGTTATTTTCACATATCTGCCGAATTTCTATCCGATTTGTCTCTGCCGCTTGTGCTGCTTGGATAGCGTTTTTAATGATATTTTCCAAGAGAACTTCAAACTCAAGGACGTGTCCTAATACAACTGAAGGTTCTGTTTCACTGAGAACAATCCGACAATTCGGGTAACGCATGCGGATATCGCTGACGCAGGTTTTCAGAAGCTTATCAGCCTCAATTTTTGTGAATTCCGGTTCGTCACGTTTCGCATAGGCCCGGACTCTTGAGACAATGTCCGAAATTTTTGATGTTTGTTTTGCTATGAGCGAAAGCGGACGGTTCAGCCAACTGCCATCGATACCCTCGACTTCCAGTTTGCGTTTAATGCCGCGGCAGTAATTATCGATCGTCGCCAGAGGTCCGTTGATCTCATGGGCGATCAGGCTCGACATCGCGCCGATGATTTCGGTCTTTTGAAGCTGATCAATGCGCAGTTCGCTTTCTCGTATTTTGCGTCTGAGTTCAGCTTCTTTCTCATAGGCGAGCCGCAAGGATTGGGTTCTTCGCTTCACTAAGACATTGGTTCTCCAAGAGTGAACGCATAGCATCAAGATGCAGAAGAGGGCGAACAGAAGCGGGAAACGGTAGTGATAGATGAAACTTTGGACCGTTTGAATCCTCAAATAGGCATAAGGGCCTGCCTTAAGAGATTTATAAAGTTCGTCGATCGTGTTGAAATCAGGTACGGTTGCCCAGCCAAAACCGGTCGAATCAGGAATATTCAGCAAACATTTGGTGATTTCGCGCGTTTCGGTCCAGGGTGCTGAGGGGGTTGCGACAAGTGTCCAGTTTGGATACAAGTCTGTCGAATGTTTGCAGCGAAGTCGATTGTCTTTCTTTTCTTCAAGCACTCTGAAGCGCTTGAAGATGTCCGGCTGTGTTTTCTCAAGGTCTTCCAGAAGACAGGCACGTATAAGTACAACGTCGCCTTCGTGGTTCTCCAGCTTCTGAAGGAGATTTGTCATCGGCGGTCCGTAGGTTTTGTAAGCGGCAAAGAAAGATTCCGGATCAAAACCTTGTTTAGAGATTTCACCCATCGGCGCAAAATAAGAAGAGAAGCCTTTTGACCAAGAGGCGAGAGCCGATTTGCCTTTGAGTTCGGAGATCGTTTTGATGGGACTGTCATTTCTAACGACGAATACCGAGCCCGTAGCATATCGGGGATTGGGCGCTGTTTCAGTAAAAAGCGTTGCAACACTTCTTAAGCCGAAAGACTGAAATCTGCGATAAAAACCGGAAGTGCCGATGAAGTAATCCAACTTCTTTTGAATGAGCTGTTCTTCCAGCTCGGACGGATTGTAGTATTGAACGTCTAAACGGTATCCGGGAAGATTCTCTAATGCTTCAAGTGTTTGGGCGATAGCTGATTTGTCTGTAGCACTTAACGAACTGTCTAATACGCCGATCGTAACAACCCGTTTTTCCTCCGAAAAACTTTCTCCGCCGAATACAACGCACGAGCAAAAACAGCAAATGGCTAAGCAGCGGAAACCAAGCTGCAATTTTTGCTGTAATACGTTTGTTAGATTTCGGACCTTCAACATACTCAAACCATAGGGAAAGGGGGTAGTCAAATTTATTTTACGAGTTTGATGGATTGACGGCTTCTCTTTTTAGCTTTTGGATACCGATAATTAAGGAAACCTCTAACTTTAATCCTCATATATCCCGGCATTTAGAAGTCCTTATGAGATCGAGTCGGAGGCGACGGAGGTTCTTACCTATTTGCTAAAATGACCTCTTTATTTTGAGGTTCATTTGATGACCGAAAAAGGTCGTTCGGAATATCGGGTTGATCAGCAGCCCGCGTTTGTTCTCCACACTTATCCATGGAGAGAGACGAGCCTTATCGTGGAGTTTTTTACCCGCGATTACGGACGTATTCCTTTGGTTGCACGGGGCGCAAAACGACCGATGTCTCAATACCGCGGACTGCTTAATCCTTTCTGTCCCCTGGCGGTTTCCTACTCTGGCAAAGGCGAAGTAAAAAATCTCACGCGCTGCGAGTGGTACGGGACGATTCCGATGAACGAAAAAGTCCTCATGTCGGCCTTTTACATCAATGAACTCTTAGTCCGCTTGCTCCCAAGAGGAGAGCCGGAGCCCTCATTATTCACGATCTATTACGACACGCTCAAAAAACTGGCTCTCGAAAAAGATTACCTTGTCCCGCTCCGTTACTTTGAACGCGATTTTTTAAAGGTGTTGGGCTATGCGCTTCCTTCCGGTCCGTTTCCTGCTAAACACTATCGATTTGTTCGAGGTGACTTTGTGGCCAATGACAACACAGCATTTGAGGGCAGCGGTATATCAGGAACAACGCTGGAATCCTTGAGCACTAACACGCTTCAGAGCGGAACGCAGGAATGGGAAGCCCGAATGTTGATGCGTGACCTTATCCGCTATTATCTCGAGGACGCGCCGCTCAATACGCGCCGCATCCTTAACGAATTGAATAAGTTATAGAAAAATGAAAAATCCGACCCCGGGAAAAAATCCGTTTGAACTCGAGTCCTACCGCGACAGAATGCCCCTGCATGTCCGTGAGCTTTATGACGACATGACGCGCAATTACGCCAAACTGCAGGGCCGTGCCGGCTTAGGAAGGTTTTGGAGATTCTGGGCCTTTGCCGTCTGTTATCTTGCTTTGCTGATGGTGATCTCGGACACGACAACAGACACGATTCTGGTGTTTGTGGGCTTGGTTCTCTGCGGCTGGCTCTACATTGCTGTGCCTTCTTTTACGATTTCGGTTCGCCGCTTGCATGATGACGGAAAACCGGTGTTTTGGGCCGTTCTGCCTCAGGTTGCGATTTTTTATCTACTTGCTGAATTCACGCTCGGCTTACCGCCGAACTGGATTGTTTGGGGAATTCTCGGCGCGATTACTGCCGTGGCTTTTGGATTTATGAGTCTGCCCGGCATTCCGCTGGACGACGCCTACGGTGAAGAGCCAAAAGAGGATTAAAGATGATCAGCGGAATCGGCTGCGATATTGTTGATATTGCCCGCATCAAAAAGGCATGCCTGAGGCAGCCGAAGTTTTGCGAGACGGTGCTCTCAGAATCTGAGCAGCCTGTTTATGCCGTTCGCTGCGAGGCTTCTGAAGAAAGGGGATATCGCTATCTCGCAAGCCGCTGGGCAGCAAAAGAAGCATTCTCAAAAGCGCTTGGTACAGGATTTCGCGGAGCCGTGAATTTTTCGGATATCAGCATCTTAAATAACGAGCTCGGCGCACCCTATGTCCAACTTTCGGGCAAGTTGGCCGTACAAATTAAGAATCAGAGATTAAAGTGTCATGTCTCTATAAGTGACACGGATTCGTCAGCAATGGCGATGGTTGTGATTGAAAAGGAATAAACCATGGAAAAAGTCGATCGTCCTCTCGGACCAGTCGTAGTTGATATCGCCGGAACCAGTCTGACGGATGAAGAAGTCAAAATTCTTCAGAATCCGATGGTCGGTATGGTCATCTTGTTTACGCGCAACTATGAGAACCGCGAGCAGCTCCATAACCTGACGCATGACATCCATTCTTTGAGAAATCCTTCGCTGCTGATCGGCGTGGACCATGAAGGCGGAAGAATTCAGCGTTTCCGAGAAGAGTTCACCAAGATCCCGTCCGCTCGTTCCTTGGGCCAGCTTTACGATACGGATCCGCAAAGAGCTCACAATCTGACAGCTGCCTGCGGTTTAGTGATGGCTTCTGAACTGAGAGCCTGCGGCGTCGACTTTACCTTCGCGCCCTGCCTGGATTTGGACTATGGTCAGAGCGCCGTCATCGGCAATCGTGCTTTTCATCGCAATCCTCGTGTTGTGAGCATTCTTGCTACGGCAATGGTTAGCGGCATGGCTCAGGCCGGTATGGCCTGCTGCGGCAAGCACTTTCCCGGACACGGCTATGCAACAGCAGACTCCCACGTCGAACTTCCGGTTGACGACAGACCTTTGACCGATATCAGAACCAACGATGAAGTTCCCTATGCCTCGATGGGAACACTGCTGACTTCCGTGATGCCTGCCCATGTGACGTATCCTCAGGTTTCTCCGGCGCCGGCAGGCTTCTCAAAGAAGTGGCTTCAGGAAGAGCTGAGAGGGCGATTGGGTTACAACGGCTTGATCTTCAGTGACGACCTTTCGATGAAAGGTGCTTCTGAGGTTGGCGAAATCACGGCTCGAAGCGATGCTGCTCTAGCCGCTGGCTGTGACATGATTCTGATCTGCAACGATCCGGAAAGCGCAAAAACTGTTTTAGAAAATCAGCGCTGGATTCGCACCAAGGCATTTGATGAAAGGGTTGCACGCATCCAGCCTAGAGGAAAATTCCCGAGCTGGGACGGTCTTAAGCTTTCGCAAAATTATTTAGCTTGCGTCAAGCAGATCGAAGCGTTTAACGCAGAGATTGCTGAAAAAGCCGATAAAACGGCAACACTGTAAAAAGAAAAAGAGGAAACGGAAATCAAAAATTCGTTTCCTTTTTAGTTATCTGTTGAAAGAAAAGCGATCGCTTTCTCAGGCGGAAGAATATTGCTCCCGAGCGGCCTTAAGTGCCTGGCGCATCTCAGGACTAACTTGTCTTTGGAGATGAGCAGGGCCGGGGAATAACTTAAGGTGAGGTCGATGAACTTCTGATCCAAAGGATCTTTGCATCTTGCTTTTGCTTCCGTCGTGATCGGCAAAACCTCAGCGACGTGCAGAAATTCCTCTTTGACCGCCTCAAGTTGCTCCGGCGTTACTTTAAATTGAGGCCTTTTTAAAACATCTTCGAGTTCAGACAGGGCGCCTTCGCAGGTTGCGGTTCTGAATTTTCTTTCTTTTGCAGCCTCCCAGAGGACAGAGGTTTTGGGATCTTTGAAAACAAAGAAATCCAGCAGAAGGTTGGTATCGAAGATGACAGTGTTCATAAAAGAAGAAGGCCGCAAATGCGGCCCAAATACGATTAAAGCAAATTAAGCCTTAGCGATGATCTCATCAACAATAGCGCGTTCTTCTTCAAGGGCGCGAATGTTTGCAGCGATGTGATCTTTCTGGAACTGATTCAGTTCGAGGTCTTTAACGATTTCCGTGGTTAAGGATATGGAAGCAGAACTTGGCGATGGCAACATCA
>OGLC01001504.1_pt1 | contig 10577 bp, 7 predicted proteins | sample 1572751 | NCBI WGS metagenome assembly OGLC01 (sample SAMEA2581897, study PRJEB24529) | metagenome | biome: Human gut stool | place: China | collected 2011
CCCGCCGCAAGTAAAAGAAAAAATAGGATAAGCAAGCCGCCCGGGAGGATCTGCGGATTTTCCCGGGCGGCTTTTTTCACAGGCGCAGACGGCGCTGCTTTTGCCGGATTCATCCCCGGGCGTCCTGCCGGGTGGTTTGGAAGTACTCCTTGGGGGTCATGCCGTACTCCTTTTTAAAGGCGCGGAAAAAGTGGTTGTAACCGCCAAAGCCGCTGGTCTTGTACACCTCGGTGATGGGCAGCCCCTGCTCGATGAGGGTGCAGCAGCGGTCTAACCGCGCCTTTACGATATAGCGGTGCACCGTCTGCCCGGTCTGGCGTTTGAATTCCCGGGCAATATGTTCCCGGGAAACGAAAAACTCCTTCTCCAGCCGTTCCAGCGTCAGCTCCTCGGTAAGGTGCGCCTGAATAAACAAAAACACCTCGTCCAGCATCAGGTGGTGGCGGCTGACCGATGCGGTGTGGAACTCTGCATGGATGCAGGCACGCAGCGCCAGCACCACGAACATTTGCAGAATACCGTGCTCGAATACCGCTGCACCGAACTGGGTGCGCTCCTGCGGGAGCATCAGCAACTTCCGGGCAAGGTTTTTCAGCAGCATATAGATCTGGCTGTCCGGGCGGACGGCTACCTGCCGGAAGGGCACCACGTTGAAGCTTTTTTCAAGGTCGGTGTCCGCGTCCGAAAGCTGCGCCAGCGTCTGGGGGGACAGCTGCACCCGAATAAGTTCCAGCGGGCCGTAAGCACCGGCGTATTCCAGTCTGCCGCCCTGACCGGGCTTGAAGATGATGAGATTCTGCTGCTGTGCGGGCAGCACCACCTCGCTGCACCGGAACACGCCGCTGCCCCGCATGACCAGAAACAAATCATAATACGCGCCGGAATAGAATTCCCGGACGGCGCTCTGCTCAAAAAAATAACGCTTGACTGTATAGTTCACCAAAAAAACCTCCGTGAAACTGTCATGTGCGACAGTTTGTTGTACACAACAGAAAAGTACAACTGTTATAATTGCATAATACATCAATTTGTGATAGTTTTCAATCATTTTTTGGATATGTATTGATGTAAAATTAACGTATAATGCAAAGCGTAGAAAAGAGACTTGTGCGAAAAGTCTCGTGGTTTCACTGTTTTTAAGGAGGATAAAACACAATGGACCAGAAAAAGACCGTCCGACCCTTCTCCATGAAGGACAAGATCGGCTATACACTGGGCGATCTGGGCTGCTGCTTCACGGAGCAGTACCGCGCCATGTATCTGTCGATCTTCTACACCTTGATCCTGCAGGTCAACCCCTTCCATGTGGGTATCCTGCTGCTGGTCACCAAGATCTGGGACGCCGTGAACGACCCCATCATCGGCGCGATCGTGGACTCCCGCAAGGCCACCAAGGGCGGCAAGTTCATCCCTTGGATCCGCGCCTTCTCCTTCCCCATGGCAGTGCTGTGCATACTGGGCTTTGTCAATGTGGGCAACATCAACTACGGCCTGCGTCTGGCCTACATGTTCGTCACCTACGTTCTGTACGAGGCGCTGTACACCTGCGTCAACGTGCCCTTCGGCACCCTGTCCAGCGTGATGACCGATGATGTCAGCCAGCGCACCGCACTGTCCCGCTACCGCAGCCTTGGCGGCACCATCTTCATGACCGTCATGGTCATGATCGGCCCCCTGTTCCTGTATGTGGACAACAAGCCCGTGGCCGGCCGCTTCCTGATGCTGGCCTGCATCTGCGCCATGCTGGGCCTGCTGTGCCTGCAGATCACCTGCGTGTGGTGCAAGGAGCGCGTGGAAGTGCCCGAGCGTCCGCAGGGCGAAAAGCTGAACTACCTGCACGTGCTCAAGGAGATCTCTCACAATAAGGCTCTGCTGGGCGTTATGTTCTTCAGCCTCACCGGCATGATCGGTGCTTCCGTGGTCAACGGCCTGAACACCTACCTGTATAAGGACTTCTTCGGCAACGTTAAAATTCAGGCTGTCTCCGGTATGCTGAGCGTTCTGTACGCTGTGCTGTCCTTTGCCATCACCCAGCCTCTTGCCAACAAGTTCGGCAAGAAGGAGTGGTGCTGCATGGGCGCAGGCTTTGCCGCCATCGTGTTCGGCATCCTGTTCTTCTTCCCCGTCCATAATCCCGTGGTCTTTATCGTCATCAACGGTATCTGCTATCTGGGCGCTTCCGGCATGCAGGTGCTGATCTGGGCTATGGTCAACGACGCCATCGACTACCACGAGCTGCAGACCGGCGAGCGCAACGAGGGCATCGTTTACTCCACCTACTCCTTCTTCCGCAAGCTTGCAAGCGCCATTTCCGGCAGCCTGTCCAGCTTTGTGCTGGGTGCCATCGGCTACAACGTGACCGCAGGCGCTGTGCAGACCGCAGGCGTTGTGAACGCCATCTGGAAGAGCTACACCGGCGTCTACTTCCTGGGCTACGGCATTGCAGTTGCCATCCTGTTCTTCGTCTACCCCCTGACCAAGCAGAAGACTGCCGAGATGCTGACCGAGCTGAAGGCTCGCCGCGCCGCAAAGGAGAGCAAGTAAACCATGAAGATTTTACAGGTCCAGTTTAAAAACCGCAATGGCCACACCCTGCGCGGCATCGTGACCCTGCCCGACACCGAGGGCAAGGTACCCTTTGTGGTGCACCTGCACGGCTTTGCCGGCAGCTGCAGCGGCTACAAGTCCATGTACACCCACCTGTCCCGCGCTCTGGCAGCGCAGGGCATCGGCAGCGCCCGGTTCGATTTCTACGGCAACGGCGAGAGCGACGGCGAGTTCGAGGATATGAGCTTCGACGGCCTGCACACCGATGCACAGGATATCTTTGCATGGGCAGCTGAGCAGCCCTATGTGGACAGCGAAAAGCTGTTCCTCTCCGGCCAGAGCATGGGCGGCTACATTGCCGCTTCCTGCGCACCGGTCATCCAGCCCCACGGCCTGATCCTGCTGTGCCCGGGCGCCGGGATGTGGTTCGGCTGCGCACAGCGTGCCGACGGCGTTGTGCAGACCGGCAAGGACTACCCCGATATGGAGGGTCTGTGCTACAAGATGGCCTTTAACTACGAGATGGCAAAGCACCCCGATCCCTTTACCGAGGCCAAGGGCTACAACGGCCCGGTGCTGCTGCTGCGCGCCGACGATGACCGTCTGGTGGACGAGGGCACCTGCAGCCGTTACGCACAGGTGTACACCGCACCCGAGGTGGACACCATTGCGGGCGGTGGCCACAACTTTGCTACGCTGGCAGCCCGTGCCACCGTGGAGAAAAAGACCGCAGCATTCATCAAAGCAAATCTGTAAAGCAAAGCGTATCTGCAAGGAGGCTTTTGTATGGAAAACGTAATTCTGCAGCCCATCGAGGTGGGCGGACAGACCTTTAAAAACCGCATCATGTTCCCCCCGCTGACCACCGGCTACGAGAAAAACGGCATGATCAGCGAGCAGGACATGGGCTTCTACACCCGTTTGGCAAAGGGCGGCGTGGGCTACATCGTTATGGGCGATGTGGCGCCCATCAACAGCTTTTCTCCCCCCCCCAAGCTGTTTGACGACAGCCAGATTCCTGCCTTCAAGGCACTGGCCGACAGCGTGCACGCCTACGGCACCAAGCTGGGCATCCAGATCTTCCACCCGGAGTACGATGTGGACGCCATCAACAGCCTGTTTATGCAGAAGAAGTTTGACGAGATGCGTCAGCGCCTGCACCACGACATGATGTTCTTTACCGATGAGGCCAGCGAGGAGATGCTGATGTCCATCATCGATAAGATGTGCGCCTGCGCAGTGCGCGCCCAGAAGGCCGGTGTGGACGTCATCCAGATCCACGGCGACCGCCTGAACGGCTGCCTGTGCTCCACCCGCATGAACCACCGCACCGATAAGTTCGGCGGCAGTCTGGAGAACCGCGTCCGCTTTGCCCGTATGCTGACCCGCGCCATCCGCAAGGCTGTGCCGGATATGGTCATCGACTACAAGCTGTCCATCGTCACCCCGCAGCGCGGCAAGGGCGGCATTGACGAAGCCGACGCCGTGCAGTTTGCCCAGTGGCTGGTAGAGGACGGCGTAGATATGTTCCACGTTGCACAGGCCAACCACACCGGCAACATGGCCGACACCATTCCTCCCATGGGCGTACAGCCCTACGGCTTCTTTGTCAAGATCGCCGGGGACATCAAAAAGGCCGTCAATGTACCGGTCAGCGCCGTGGGTCGTATCGTGGACGCCGACATGGCTGCGCGTGTCATCGAGAGCGGCATGGCCGACATAGTTGCCATGGGTCGCCCGCTGCTGGCAGACCCCGACTGGGGCACCAAGATCGCTGCCGGGAAGGCCTGCGATATCCGCCGCTGCATCAGCTGCAACAAGGGCTGCACCGATGCCATCCAGAACCGTCAGTTCCTCTCCTGCGTGCTGAACGCGGAAAATGGCTACGAGAACACCCGCAGCATCCAGCCCGCAGCGCAGAAAAAGAAGATCGCCGTCCTCGGCGGCGGCCCTGCCGGTCTGGAAGCCGCCCGTGTGGCAGCGCTGCGCGGCCACGACGTGACCCTGTTTGAAAAGACCACCTCTCTGGGCGGTCAGCTGAACATTGCCTGCGTGCCTCCCCGCAAGGAGGAGATGCGCCGTGCCGCACAGGACCTGATCCACGCTGTCTGCAACGCCGGTGTGCACCTGTGCATGGGTCAGACCCGCACCGCAGAGCAGCTGAAGGACGCCGGTTTCGAGGCCGTCATCAACGCTGTGGGCGCACACAGCGCCGCACCCCGCATCCCCGGCATTGACAGCGTGAACGTTGCCGACGCGTGGAAGGTGCTGGCCGGTGAGCAGCAGGTGTACGGCACGGTTGCTGTCATCGGCGGCGGCATGGTAGGCTGCGAGACCGCAGAGTATCTGGCTGCCCGCGGCTGCAAGGTGTCCGTTATCGAGATGATGGACAAGATCGCCGCAGGCGAGAGCACCACCATTCTGCCCACCCTGCTGGAAAACTACAAGACCTACGGCGTGGAGCAGTACCCCAGCCACAAGGTCAAGGAGTTCCGCATGGACGCCGTCGTCTGCGAGAACAAGGACGGCGCAGAGGTGACCATCCCCTGCGATTACATCGTGCTGGCTATGGGCGCACGCTCCAACGCATTTGACGCTGCTGCGCTGGAGGCTGCCGGCATCCCGGTGTATTCCATCGGCGATGCCGCCGGTAAGGCTGCGGATATCTCCAACGCCATCCGCACCGGTTACGATACCGCTTGCCAGCTGTAAAACAAAAATATCGTTCTATTTGTGGGTCAGAAACGCCTGTGGGCGCTTCTGACCCACTTTTTTTACCCTCTCAGGCAAAGCCGTCAGGGTTTTGCCTCGCCCTCTCAGGCGCTCCCGCGCCAGCTCTCCCAAAGGGAGAGCCAAGGTCTAAGGCTCGTTGCTAAAGCATTAGGAGTAATGAGAAAGTTTCCGGCAGTGCTCTTGCCTCTCCCTTTGAGGAAAGACTTCCCCCGCTCCGGGGGAAGATGTCGCGTAGCGACAAAAGGGGGAGTGTGGCATCGCGCAGCGATGACGGAGAGGGCGAGCCCGTTTTACATCACGATATGCGCCTTAGTGGAGCCGTCGGTGCGCAGCAGCTGCGCCAGCCAGATGCAGGCGTGCAGGTAGCCCTGCGGGCCTTCGCCGATAAAATGCCCCTGACAGCCAAAGGACACCACGTCCGTTTTGCGGAAGGGCTCGCGCTCGTCCGGAGCGTCCAGCATCACCTCTACGGCGGGCACGCTGCACAGCCGCAGCGCGTCCAGAATGGCTACGCTGTAATGGGCGTAGCCGCCCGGGTTCAGCACAATGCCGTCCACCCGCCCGGGGGCGGACTGGATCTCGTCAATCAAATCGCCCTCGTGGTTGGACTGGCAGATATCCGTTTCAATGCCAAGCTGGTCGCAGCCCGCCTGCACATAGTCCATCAGGCCGGTGTAGTCCACTTCGCCGGGCATGCCGGGCTCAGACCAGCGCGCCAGATTGATGTTTGGCCCGTTAAGAATCAAAAATTTCATCCAGTGCCTCCTGTGCAGCTGCCAGCGCCTCGGCCAGCGTGCCGGTGTTAGAAATCACCGCATCTGCGGCGGCAAGGTACAGCGGGCGGCGCTGGGCCTCCATGGTGCGCAGCGCCTCGGCGCTGGAAGAAAGCGGGCGGTTGCCGCCCACAGCCAGCGCTTCCACCGGCCGGTCGATGAACAGTACCACGCCGTTCTGGCGCAGGGCGCGGACATTCTCTGCCCGCTTCACCGCGCCGCCGCCGCAGGAGATTACAAGCCCCTTTTCCTTGCCGAAACGGGCGATCTGCGCGGCTTCCTTTGCGCGGAAGCCCTCTTCGCCCTCGGCGGCAAAGAGATCCGGGATGCTGCGCCCGTCTGCCTTGACGATCTCCTCGTCCAGATCCACAAGCGGTCTGCCCAGCTGCTTTGCCAGCAGGCGGCCAAGGGTGGATTTGCCGCAGGAGGGCATCCCCACAAGGGCGATGTTCAGCGTCTCGCGGCGCAGCGCAGCGGTAATGCGCCGCACCTCGCCCGGGGCGTCCTCGAACTTGCGGCCAAGGAAGTATTCGGCGGCATACACCGCCTGTGCCACCAGCATCTCCAGCCCGCCTACGGCTACCGGCACACCGGCTTCCTCGGCGCGGAGAATGAGTTCGGTCTTGTTGGGGTTATAGACCACGTCCACCACGGCTTCCAGCCCGGGCATGGCGGCCACGTCCAGACTGCACACGCCCACGTTGGGGTACATCCCGGCGGGGGTGGTGTTGAACACCACCTGTGCGCCGCTGCGCACGGCTTCGGCGTAGCTCAGCTCGCCCTTTTCCGGGTCGGGGGTGCGGCTGACCGTCAGCACTTTGGCTGCGCCCTTATCCAGTGCCACCGCGCGGGTGGTGTTGTGGGTGCCGCCGGTGCCTAAAATGAGCACGGTCTTGCCCGCAAGCTCCACGCCGTGGGCTTCGCACAGATGGGCAAAGCCCAGATAATCGGTGTTGTAGCCGTAGAGCAGGCCGTTTTTATTCACCACCGTGTTCACCGCGCCGATGGCGCGGGCGCGGGGGTCGATGAAGGAGCAGTACTCCATCACTAGTTTTTTATAGGGAATGGTCACATTGATGGCCTTGAACTGCCGCCGCTGCAAAAAGGCGCGGGCGTCTGCCTCGGTGGGCAGGGGGCACAGCTCGTAGCTGTACCCGCAGAGCAGCTCATGGATGGTCTTGGAGTAGGAGTGTCCCAGCTTGCCGCCGATCAGTCCGTATTCCATCTCAGTCCTCCTTCCGGTAGCCGGTGGGGTCGGTCATCCACCGGGCACCGTACCGGGCGGTGAGCAGATCGCCCACCGCAAGGGCGGCAGCGCAGGTCTGCACAATGGCGGCCCGAGGCACGATGCAGGGGTCGTGCCGCCCCTGAATGGACAGTTGTGCGTCCTTTTTTGCGATGTAGTCCACCGTATCCTGCTGCTTATAGATGCTGGGGGTGGGCTTGACGGCGGTGCGGAACACCACCGGCATCCCGTTGGCGATGCCGCCGTTGATGCCCGCGTTGTGGTTGGTGGCGGTGACTACCGCGCCCTCTGCCGTCATGCGGAAGGCGTCGTTCGCTTCCGAGCCGCGCAGCCCGGCAAAGCCGAAGCCGGTGCCGAACTCGATGCCCTTGACCGCCGGGATGGAAAAGGCAAGGTGGGCGATCTCGCTTTCCACGCTGTCAAAGTAAGGCTCGCCGATGCCGGCGGGCAGGCCGAGAATGGCAGTTTCCAGCACGCCGCCCACGCTGTCGCCCTCGGCACCGGCGGCGCGGATGGCGGCTTTCATGGGCTCCTCCACGGCGGCGTCCAACACCGCAAAGCCCTCGGTCTTACTGGCAAGCGTCCCCACCTGTGCCGCAAGGGCGGCGGGGTCGTCCAGTGCAAAGGGGGTATCTGCGAGCCCCGCGCACCGGGCGATGTGGGTGGTGATATCAATGCCTGCCCGCTGCAATGCGGCAAGCACGATGCTGCCGCCTGCCACGAGGGCGGCGGTCACCCGGCCGGAAAAATGCCCGCCGCCCCGGGCGTCCTGAAAGCCGTGGTACTTGGCATAGGCGGTAAAATCTGCGTGGCCGGGGCGCAGAAGGTCGGCGGTCTTGGCGTAGTCCGCGCTGTGGGTGTTCTGGTTTTCGATCATCAGGGCAATGGCGGTGCCGGTGGTGTGGCCGTTCACCACACCGGAAAGCAGCTGCACCGCATCCGCCTCCACCCGGGGGGTGGAAAGACCGTCGCCCCGGGCGCGGCGCTTATCCATGCAGGCGGCGAGGAAGCTCTCATCCACCGGCACACCGGCAGCCATGCCGTCCAGCACAGCGCCCACGGCACGGCCGTGGCTCTCGCCGAAGATGGTCAGCGAAAGGTCGCTGCCAAAGGTATTTTTCATGGGTCAGTCCTCCATGCCCAGCAGCGGGCGCAGCCCCTCCACAGGGATGGTCTCGGCGCGCCAGCAGCCAAGGCCGGGCACCTTGATGATGGTGATCTGTCCGTCCTGCGCTTTTTTGTCGTGCAGCATCTCGGCCAGCACCTTTTCCTTATCGTAGGCGGTGCGGGTGGGCAGACCCAGACGGCGGTACACGCCGCGCACCCGCTTTTGCAGCGCCTTGGATTCGATCATGGGCAGCATGCCCAGCGCCACGCACTCGCCGTGGAACAGGCCCACGGTACGGCGGCCCTTGATGCCCTTGACGGCCTCGATGCCGTGGCCGATGGTGTGGCCGAAGTTCAGCGCCTTGCGCATCCCCTGCTCGGTCTCGTCCTGCTCCACGATGCTCTTTTTAAAGCGCAGGCTGCGGCAGATGATGTCGCCGATGCGGTCGTCCACGTCCTCTTTTTCAAAGATGGAGAACAGCTCCGGGTCAGCCAAGAGACCTGCCTTGACGGCCTCGGCCAGACCGTTGATGAAGTGGCGGCGGGGCAGGGTGGACAGGGTGTCCGGGTCCACGATGACCAGTTTGGGCTGCCAGAAAGCACCCACGATGTTCTTGGTGTCGCCCAGGTCCACGGCGGGCTTGCCGCCGATGGAGGAGTCAATCATGGAAAGGGTGGTGGTGGGGCAGTTGATGAAGTCGATGCCGCGCATATAGATGGAAGCGGCAAAACCGGCAAGGTCGCCCACCACGCCGCCGCCTACGGCCACCACAAGGTCGCCCCGGCCCATGCCGAAGTCCAGCATCTGCCGCAGCACGGTTTCCAGAATTTTAAAACTCTTGCTGGCCTCGCCCTGTGGCACGGTGATGATGGTGGCATCCTTGCACTGGTCGGCTACCATCTGGGCGTACTGTGCAGGCACACCGCTGTCGGTGACCACCGCCACCCGGCGGTCCAGCCGGGCAAACTGGTACAGGTTTTCCAGCGAGCCGCGCTTGACGATGATGTCGTAGCTGCGCTCACCCAGATTCATGGTCAGCTTGGTTCCGATAAAATCACTCATTTTGTATACACTCCTAACAGCCGCACCGTCCGGCAGGTGCGGTCAAGCTCGCGCAGCAGCGCGGCGGTCTCGCCGGCGGCGGCATCGCCCACCAGCTCTACATAAAAATAATATTCAAAGGGGACGTGCGGCATGGGGCGGCTCTTGATGGATTCCATATTGAAGCCGCTGGCACCGATGACCTGAATCACCTCGGCCAGCTTGCCGGGCTTGTTATCCACCGTGAAAAGCAGCGAGAACCGGTTGCCCGCCGTGGGCTTTTCGCGGCTGAGCACGATGAACCGGGTGGTGTTGTCGCCGTCGGTGTTGATGCGGGGCACCAGCACCTCCAGCCCGTACAGGGCGGCAGTCTCGGCGCTGGCAATGGCGGCCTTTGTCGGGTCTTTGCTTTCTGCCACGAACTTTGCGGCCATGGCGGTGTTTGCCATGGCGGTGGCGGGCAGACGGAACTGCTTTAAAAAGGTCTCGCTCTGGGCGATGGCCTGCTGGTGGCTGTACACCGTGCGCAGCTGGGAAAGCTGGGTGCCCGGCAGCACCAGCAGGTTCTGGGAGATGGGCAGGTCGTACACGTCCACCACCCACAGCTCCGGGTGATTATAGCACAGGTCCAGCACGGCGGAAACATCGCCCGCGTGGCTGTTCTCAAAGGGAACCACGCCGTGGGCAGCGTCCCCCCGCTCCACGGCGGCGAACACCTCGTCCCAGGTGGGGCAGCTCACGGCCTCGGCGTGGGGGAACAATGCCCGCAGCGCGATGTGCGCAAAGGCCCCCTCCACGCCCTGATAGGCGGCGCGGTTCTGGCCCAGAATGAGGGCTTCGTACTGCTTGGCCACGTCCATCATGTTCTGGACATGGTCTTTATAATAAGGGCGCAGCGCCGGGGCGTGGATGCGGGCGGCGGCCTTTTCCAGCACGGCGGCTTCCCGCGCGGCATCAAAGATCGGCAGGCCGTGGGCACGCTTGTACTCGGCCACCTGCAGCACAGCGGTCATGCGCCCCTCAAACAGGGCGGCCAGCTGGGCGTCCACTTCGTCGATCTCGGCACGGGCTTGTTCCAGTGCGTCCATGGGGGTCACATCCTTTATGTCTGGTTTTGGTACCATACTCA